>Ga0115031_1000194_pt1 | contig 42547 bp, 72 predicted proteins | sample Maine_Asex4_meta_FD_87301 | JGI IMG/M metagenome (GOLD analysis project Ga0115031, IMG submission 87301) | Marine algal microbial communities from Maine, USA - Maine_Asex4_metaG | ecosystem: Host-associated > Algae > Red algae > Unclassified | place: Maine, USA | collected 2015-01-05
AGAGGTTAAGTACCTTGACAAGATTTTTGATTGTATGGATAGGAGAAAGGATTTACTTGGATATGCAGCAGCTAAAAAAGTTGAGTTTTCTGGTAGCATAGGAGTTGGAGTTACACCAATGAGCGAGGATGAGATTGAAAAGGAGAAAGAAAGAATTAAGGGAAACTTGCGAAAGGTAGTTTAAGAATATGACCGATGAGAAAATTATTTTAGCCAAAAAAAAACAACTTGAAAAATCAGCAAGAGAATTAGAGACTTTATATGCTATTCGAGCGGATGAGTGTGCAAAAAGTTTTTACCATTTTTTTATTGAGTTTTGGGATATTATCAACCAAGATGAGTTGCAGTTAAATTGGCATATAAAATATTTATGCGATAAGTTGCAGGAGATTGTTGAGAGGGCAATTAGGAAAGAGCCAAAAAAATCTGACTTAATCGCAAACATTCCTCCAGGCTTATCCAAATCAACTATATTTTCTCAAATGTTAGGAGCGTGGACGTGGATACACGCACCGCATTTTGTTATCATTACCTCAACTCACAGCAACGATCTATCTATTGACCAAAGTTTAAAGAGCAAGGATATTGTAAAAAGTGAGAGATGGAGCAAGTATTTTCAACCGAAAATATATGCGAAGTATGGAAAGTATATGAACCTCACGAAAGACAATGAGAAAGATTGGAGGAACAATTTTGGAGGTGTAAGGTTCTTTACATCCGTTGGAGGAGCGATTATTGGAAAACACGCCCACATGATTATCTGGGATGATTTGATTGATGTAGAGAAAGCGAATAGCGAGGCAGTAAGAAAAAAAGCAAATCGCCACGCATCAAAAGTTTTACCTACCAGAAAGAAAGATAAAAAAGTAACACCGACCATTGGAATAATGCAAAGGTTACACGAGGACGACCCAACAGGCTATATGTTGAAATTGGATGAGACCATTGAGCATATTAAATTACCTGCAAAAACTACAGGAGAGGTAAAGCCAGAAAGTTTAAAAGAATTTTACAAGGATGGATTTTTAGACCCAAACAGATTAGGGCAGGACGTTCTGGATGAGCAAGCGAAATTATTAGGAACGTATGATTTTGCAGGACAGTATGACCAAGACCCAACACCAAAAGGAGGAGGAAAGGTTAAAAATGAATGGTTTAATTATATTGATAGCCACGATTTGCCAGAGGGATTGATTTGGGATTTATGGATTGATGGTGCATATACCAATAACACAAAGAATGACCCAACAGGATTAGTTTTTAAAGCATTTGATAAAAGGAGGAACAGATTATATGTAAGGCACGCAAAAAGTGCTTATTTAGAGATGCCAGAACTGTTAAAAGAAGTACCAAGACTTTGCAATATGTTTGGCGTTGGTAGTCGTTCCAGAATTTACATAGAGCCAAAAGCATCTGGGCATAGTATTGAGCAGATGTTGAAAGAGGTTACAGGATTGAGTGCAATATTGATTAAAAGCAAATTAGTTTCAGAGGGAAAGGATGCGAGGTTATCGGCTGCAAGTCCAAAGATTGAGGCAGGGCAAGTGTTTATTGTAAGAGGAGGATGGAATGAGAATTACGTTGGGCAAATTTGTTCTTTTCCTGTTGCAACTCACGATGAGTATGTTGATTTAATTGGCTATGCTTGTGAGGAGTATTTTGGAGGACGAAAAGCAAAAGGAGTTCGCAGAGTAAATTAATTACAAAATAATGCTTGTACAACTTAAACTTAAAGTTTAAATTTGACCATCATTAATAATTAAACCGAGAGCAAAAATGGGAACAGTAATTAATTTAACAACAAAATTTGAGGAGGGAAACATTTACCAAATGACTTTTATTGGAGATGCTGATTTAAAAGTGTCTTATATCTGTGTAAAGAGAACTAAAAAAATGGTTACTCTTGAAAAATTCAAAGGAACAGAGGTTTTAAAAAAGAAAATAAATGTTTACCAAGGAGTTGAATATGTAAGAGCAGGGAGTTACTCAATGGCACCATCTATTTATGCAGATAAAATAATTGGATAATATGACAATCAATAATGTAACCATTGGAGATAAATTTATACATCCAAATGATAGAAAGAGCAAAAGAATTTCAGAGGTTTACGATTTTCTGGAGGTCAAAAGTTTAACAACAGGGAAACATCTGGAGTACCTTTGTTGCGTTAAAAAAGATTTTTTAGGGCAAGTATTATATTCACAAGTAGCATTTTCAACAGTAGTTAGATATAAATTAAAAACCGAGAGCAAATGAATTTACAAGAGCAAATTGAATTATTAGAAAACCAAAAAAAAGCACTATCAAATTATATTGAGATGTGCATTTTTATTAAAGCAGTTCCAAAGCCAGAGATTTTGATGGTATTGGAGGATAATACAAGCATTGAAAAATTGCAAGAGGCAATGAGAATGTTTGAGGAAACAAAGGAGAAATACACTAAAGCAATACAGGATGTTTGAAACAATAGGATTTTCAATAGATTATTACGTTGGAGGCAAGTTTGTTGGTTATGTTGTAAATGATGCTCCAGATAGAGAGCAGAATGGATATGCAGGGAGAAAGGTTGAGATATTGAATGAGGATGTTGTATGTACTAACAGAAAAATAATTAAGGCAGGACAGGAGGTTAAAACAGAGCAAGTGCAGATGTATGGAAAGCTGACGAAAGAATTTAGAAAAAAGGCTTTTAGCATTTAAAATTAATGTTTAAATTTGACCAATTAATAATTGTACCGATGGTACAGAAAAACCGAGAGCAAAGATGAGTACAAGTAAAGATGTTACAGGATTACTATTAGAGGATTTATGGGATTTGTGTTACAGAGCGCATAGTTGGATTTCTTTTAGTCCAGAAAAAAGAGCAACCAGATATATCAAAGAATATAGCGAGTTGTTAAAATCAGATTTGGAACTGTTAGGGGAAAACCAAGGAAACTACAAAGAGAAATTTATTAGCAAGTTTAAGGATTGGATGGGAGCAAAAAGCAACTGTGCATCATCCGCTATTACAGGAGGTTCTGGTTTTAATGTAAGGAAAGCAAACAAGGCTAATGATAGAGAGCATAAAAAATGGCAGGATTTCTCAATGTGGAGAGATAAGTATTTTAATGCAGTTAATCGTGTGCCAACTAAAAGTCCAGAGGATGAGTTGGAGATTGCAGAGAATTTATTGGAGAAACTTACTTTGAACCAATTAGAGTATAAAGAGATAAATGCAGAGATTAGAAAGTGCAAAATAACAGACCATTACGAATTGCTGAAATATCTGGGAGAGCAAGGATTTGACAAGAGTAAATTTGGAGAAATACAGGAGCGAGGAGGTAAATTAAAAATTCCATCATACGTGCTAACTAATAACAATGCGACTATTAAGAGAAATGAGCAAAAAGTTAAGGTTATGCAAGCAAGAATTGACCGCAAGAATACTTGGGAGGACATCAAATTTGATGGAGGATATGTTACTATTGAGGATGATAGGTTAAAGATTTTCCACGATGAGAAACCAGAGAGAGTTGTGATTGATGAGATTAAAAAGAATGGTTTTAGATGGTCGCCACATTGGGGATGTTGGTGCAGAAAGCATACAGGCAATGCGATCTACTCTTTGAGGTTTTTAAGTTTCATTAATCAAAAATAAATATTAATCAAATCCTCCAGAAATGGAGGGTTTTAATTCTTTTAAAAAATGTATCTAATTTATAAAACAGACAATCATCATAGTTTTAAAAGCAGAGATGTGATTGGAGTAGTTGAGGAGGAGAAAAATATTATTAAGATTTGCCAATTACAGGCTAAAAAAGAAGAGTTTGTAATTACAGGAGAGCAGATATTTAATTTATCAAATTATAAACAAACGCAAGGTTATGTTGGAGATGGAGAGTTTGTTGTTGAGCAAGTAAATATTAACGAATTATTATAAAAAATTAAGATGAGCGAAAAGGAGCAAGAATATTTAAAGACAGCATTTATTGAATTAACAATAAAAGTTCAAGAGCAAAAGGAGGAAATAAAAACTGCCCAAGCAGAGGCAAAGAGAAATTGGGATTGGTTTGTTGCCGAACAAGAGAAAACAAAGCAGATAGAAAAATAATAATTTAAAACGAGAGCAAAAATGGGATTAGATATTTCAGTTTACCAAAACATTAAAAAAGTCATAACAGAAGATTATGAGGAGTTTGATTTTGCGGCATTTGTCATTAATGAGAGATGGTTGTATAAGATTAAAAATTTAGAAAACAATGCAAAATATGTTGGAGATGTTGCAGAGCCAGAGGTTGGTTATTCTTATAGCAGTCATTATCAATTTAGAAATTATTTATGTGAGATTATTTTAGAGAGAGAGGTTAAAAGATTTAGCGATGAGGATTTGGATGAGAAAATGCCTTTTATAGAGTTGATAGATTTTGCAGACAATGGGGGATGTTTGGATTGGGAGGTTAGTGAAAAACTTTACAAGGATTTTGTTGAGCATAAGGATAAAGCGGTTAAATATCTGGAGGAACAAAATGAGCCTCATTTTAGAGATAGATATTTGGATTGGTTAAAAGTATTTGAGGTGGCAAAGGAGAGAGGAGTTGTTGTTTTTAGATAAAGCAATATATTTACATAACAATTTGGGGATTGCCTCGCAGAAAGCAGAAATGCAAGTATGCGAGGTTTTTTAATAGCGAGAATTTATGGCGACAAAAAGCACATTGAGAAAATTAGAGACCAAGGTTAAAAAAGAGTTTGGTTTGATGGAGATGAGATTAACAGTTTTAAAAACCAATCCAACAAATGAAAATCTGGAGAGGTATTATAAAGCATCGGACAAATTGGATGATGTATTGGATGAGTATTATAGTGCAAGTATTATGTATTTCTCCATTGAGAAACCAGAGCTTTATGAGTTGTATATTGACCAATCAAAAACCAAGGTCAAAAAGAAATTTTTAAGGCAGATAACAAACTCAAAAAAATCAGCTTTAATGTATAAAACAAATGAGCATCGTTTGGAGGTTCTGGAGGAGGAAAAGAGAGCAATGATTAAAAAGAAATACAGAGGAGTAAAATTACAAAGAGTAAGCAAAAGCATATCCAGATTAAAGAGATGGATGGAATACGATTAGGATTGACATAATACATTTTTATTTAAAAAATACTATATTTGTCAAAATATCTTTCACAAGGCCTATGGGCAAGCCTCATTTTATTAATTTTAAAAACAAAAAAAAATGGGATTACTTACAGATTGCCCACGTTCAGCAGCATTAAATTCAGTTCCTTTAGAGAACTGTTTGGAGAGCGTTGGCCAAATTCAAAAAATGGTTTTTCAGAGAATTAGAAAAACAGATGGAACAAAAAACACATTCGTAACAGCAACAGCAGACCCAGCAGTATTAGCATCGTGGACTCCTTTACTTGCAGCAGCAGATGATACAAAGGTTGTGCAAACTCCTTTTATCGCTCAACCAGAGTTTGAGCCAGGAGCAGCGAGAAAGTATGGAGGAGGTAATGCGACACTTGGTGGGATTGAGTTGGTTATTGGTCGAGAGCCAACAACTGCAACTGCAATGTTGTTAAGAAACAGCCAAAAGACAGTCAAAGCCTTAAAGAAATTTATGGGAGAGGATGTTGGAGTATATTTTATTGATGAGTTCGGACGTATTATTGCGGATAGCGATGGTGCAGAGGCTCCTGTAAATTATTACCCATTTCCTATCAATGGACTATTTGTTGGAGATAAGAAGTTTGGAGGATTAGAGGATATTGATAGCAACGCTATTGAGTTTGGTATGTTTCCAAATTGGTCTGACAATTTACGCATAATCACTCCTACGGATTTTGATGCGTTAAATGACTTGAAAACTCCAGCGTAAGGATGAGTAAATTAACAGAGGTGGTTTTATCCAATGACAACGATAAGGTAGGAGATATTACATTGGAGATAAGCCACGCAGAAAGGGTATTAAAGATGCCTAAAAACGGAGGTTGGAAACTTCCAGAAAACTCACCTTATAAATTGGATAAGAATGGCATTGTTAAAAAGTCAAATAAAAGAGATACTCAAAAGTCCAAAGAACAGGGCGACAATAAGTAAAGCCGTAAGGCATGAGCATAGGTTACGCTTCCATATTGATACCAATATGGAGGCTAACAATGTTCGTTTAGTTGTTAATGACTTTCTCAACTATGTAAAGGGATTACTGCCAAAAGATAAATACCAAATTTTCCTGCAATTATTCTGTTTTCCAATAGCAACAAATGAGTTGACAGAGGAGATATTGAGTGCGTTGGAGAAAGTATATGATGGCAAGGATGCTTATGAGGAGTACAATTTTATCAGTCCGCAAGAGTTGGATGATTGGAATAGTTATAGGAGCGAGGTAATTAATGCTTATAGTTTCTGGAGAGGTACAGCATTTGAAAAAATGAAAACTTGCATCAATGGTTTTATTATTGTTGATTTAAAAGAGGAGCAAGAAACTGAAAAGCCAGAGCCTTATTTTTATTTTACACCAATTTCAGATATTAAAGACTTTGAATGCAAAACTAATGGAGATGTTGATTGGATTTTAATAGAGCAGGAAAACAGCAGATTAGCAGTTTTTGATGATGAGAGTTACCGAGTGTTTGAGTTAAATGATAAAAAGGAGATAGTTGGAGAGGCGATAATTGAAAATACCCACGATCTGGGATATTGCCCTGCATCTTTTTTCTGGAATGATAAACTTACAGAGGATAACAAGGCATTGAAAAAATCGCCATTATCAAATCAACTTGCAAATCTGGATTGGCTTTTATTCTTTCTTACGAGCAAAAAGCATTTAGATTTATATGCACCATACCCAATTTATTCTGGTTACCAACAGGATTGTGAATTCGAGAACAAAAACAATGGAGATTATTGTGATGCAGGATTTATTAAGAATAAAGTTGGAGAGTATTATGTTGACAGGAGTGGAACGTTGAACAAATGCCCTGTTTGTGCTGATAGTAGATTGGCAGGAGTTGGGAGTTTTGTTGAGGTGCCATTACCAAACAGAGATAATGATTTCAAAGATTTGCGAAACCCTGTACAGATTACCTCTATTGATGTAAATAGTTTAAAATACAATGTTGATGAGGTGCAGAGATTGAATGATAAAATTTATGCTGCGGTTGTAGGTTCTGGAGGAGATATGAAAATGGATAAGGCATTTAATAAAGACCAAGTAAAAGCCAACACCGAAAGCAGGAGAAATGTTTTATTATCATTAAAGAAAAACTTTGAAAAAATCCAGAGTTGGACAGAGGACACAGTTTGCCGATTAAGATATGGAGCAACATATTTAAGCAATACAATATTTTATGGCTCGGATTGGTATTTGTACGATGTTGACCAATTAACAGAGCAGTATAAATTAGCAAAAGAGGCAGGAGCAACAGATTATCAGTTGGATTTGATACAAGACCAGATAATTGAGACCGAAAACAAAAACAATCCAATGGCTCTCCAGAGAGCAGAGATTTTGAAAAACCTTGAACCATACAGGCATCAAACCAGAGCGGAAGTTTTGGAGATGATGGAGAAAGGATTTGGAGATAAGGACTTAATTGCGGTTAAATTAAATTTTGCTACTTTTGTTTTAAGATTTGAAAGAGAGAACACGGACATTGTAGAATTTGGAAGTGCATTATCTTTCAGTAACAAAATAAATATAATTCTAAACACATTTAAAGATTATGGCAGGACAGAGCAAATTAACGGAGGAGCAAGTGGCAGCGAATAAGCTGTTAAAAGATGCTAAAACTCCAGAGGAAAAAGCAACAGCAGAAAAAGCAGTTGCAGTCGCTAATGAAAATGCAGAGAAAGCATTGAAAGAGACAGAGGAAAAGGCAAAAGCTGAAAAGTTGGAAAAGTCAAAAAATACTCCTGTATTGAAAAAGACAAAAGCCAATTATGTTCCAGAGCCAGGAACAGAGCAAAATTACCACGCAAAAATTGAGGTCAAGGCATTTAACGCTCAATCTGGAAAGAGATTAAGCAAACCAAGTGTACAGATTTTTGCACCGAAAGCATTTAAGACTTTCAAAGAGCAAGCAGTTGGAATAGGATATACAGTTGATATATTACACGACCCAACAGATGAATATCCAAAAGTAGGAGTTCAACCAGTAGAGGAGACAAAAGAAAAATAACATTAACTTAAAAGGGACATAAGAAAATGGCATTAAATGCAGATAAATTAAAAGCAAGTACAGCGTTAGCAGGACTAACGGAGGAGCAAATTAAGGCAGTAACAGAGTTGAGTACTAATGATGAGACTGCTGTTATAGGAGAAAGAATTGGAAAGTTTTGGGGCGACATTGATAGAGATGTTGAGGAAACCACAGGACTAAAAAAGCCAGAGGGTGTGAAAACATTTGATTGGCTTAAAAGTGATGTTTTTAGTAAAGTTGGTGCATCATCTAAATTGCAGAAAAAACTTGATACTCTTAAAGGGGAAAAGGAGGAGCTTGAAAAGCAGTTAAAAGATGGTAAGGTTGATGAGGCTATTGTAAAAAAGTTAAAAGACAATGAGCAACTTGTGAAAGATTTACAAGGTCAAATGGCAACTGAAAAAACCAAATACGAAAAGCAATTAACTGATGCACAAAGCCAGAATGTTAGCATTATGGTTAACAATGAGTTTGATAGAGCATTGGTTGGTAAAAAGTTCAAGGATGAGGCGATTATACCAAAATCCGTGAGAGATAGTTATATTGGCAATGCCAAACAAGCTATTCTTTCAGAGAACACACCAGATTGGATAGACGACGGAAGAGGTGGGAAAACGTTAGTATTTAGAGATGCTAATGGAGACATCAAAAGAAACCCAGAAAACAACCTTAATCCGTTCACAGCATCGGAGTTATTTACAACAAAGATTGCTGATGTATTAGACCAAGGTAAAAACCAAGGTGGTGCAGGAACAGGAGGAAAAGGTGCAGGAGGAGGAAAGACAAGCGAGCTTTCTTTGTCTGGAGTAAAAACACAAGTTGAGGCTGATGATACGATTACTGATTATCTTATGGGAAAAGGTTTAGTAAGAGGAACAGCAGAATACAACCAAGAATTTGACCAAATTAGAACAGAAAACAATGTTGCTGATTTGGACATCCGTTAGTATTGATGGGCAGGACTAACAAACTATTTAATTATTAATTTTAAAAACTTAAAAAGATGAGTTTGATTAACACAAGAATGCAGAATTTACGTGCTAAGGCAAATCTTGACAAGTGGGAACTGCGCCCATCACGTTACGGAGCTTTAGATTTATTCATGCAACAAACAGAAGACCCTGCTGGTATCATTACGCAGGAGTTAAAAGACAAAGCCAATGCCTCGATAGGTAGTACTTTGCAAGTTCCTGTTATTGATTTTGATGGAGGTATTACCATTGGTAACACCAGAACAGTAACAATCGCAGATAGTGAGAATACAAGTAGATTGGTAACAATCGCATTTGCCACTTATTCGTGGGGTTTCACAACCGTTCCTGCTGCGTTTATGAATAATGAAATTAGCATCCAAGCTGATTTTGAGAGAAAGTTTAATAAATATCTTTACAAATTTGGAGAGGCATTGGATAGTGCAGGAATTGCTGCTATGGATGCAAAGAAAACCCAAGTTTTAAATGATAATTTAGGACTTTACACATTTGCAAGTAATATGGCAACTGCTAATTATGCGCAACGTGAGGAGATTATTGGAGATTTAAACCCATTAGAGGCAAGTAACGATTTCTATATGCCATTACATATTGTAGGGAATACAGGAGTTGAGAGTTTAGTTAGAAAACTTGCAGAGAAAGGGTTGTATAATGAAACCAACAAACAAATCCAATATGCTGATAAGATTTGGCATTGGAGTAACAGAGTTGCAAATGCAGCAGACCGTTACGCAACAGGATTTGCAGTACCACAAGGTACAGTTGGGATGTTATCACGTTTCGAGAGAGAGGCGTTGTTAAGAACCAGAGTAAGAACAGGACACGAGTGGGATATTGATACATTACCAATGTTGAATATGCCAGTTGGAACGTACTACTATGAAAGTGTAGGCGACTTTAGTGGAATTGCAGGGGCAGCAACAGCTGACCTTACAAGAGCCAAGAAAGAGCATTATGGTTTTTCAGTTGATGTAGCGTTTTTAGTAGCAGAGAATAGCGATGCAGCGAATGAGGCAAGCGCAATCTTGAAATTCGATATTAAAACAGAGGGTGCAGCTTAGGATGTACTTTGATTAATAGCAAACCAGAAAGGGTACAGGGGCAATCCTGTACCTTTTTTTAATTTAGAAAACTATGTATAGAGCAAGTGCAATATTAGAAAGTTGGAGAGGATTGATTGGATGGAGGCAGAATTATGACCCAAATGGAAAACAGTTGGAGGATGAGATGGTTGAGAGTGCGAGTAATATGTTTTACCAAGATGAACACCCAATGCTTACTCTCCAGAATTTAGAAAGTATTATGCCAGATTATTCATTGGTCAATTATCCTGCTTGGGATATTGCAACGAATTACAAGGCAGATGAGGTTGTAAAGAATGCAGGAGTTAATTATAAAGCCAAGAGAGATAACGTTGGTTTAATCCCTGGCGACAATCTGGAGGATGATTGGAAAGTATTTAACCCATTTAGTGAATGGCTAAAGCAAAAGACTGATGCAGGGATAATTGATACGATCATACAATTTCTCGAAAAGAAAGAATTAAATAAAACAGCCAAGACTATCATTGAGAGAAAGAGTTTATTTGATGGTATTGGTAAGATTGATGATACCATACCGAATAAAGACAGGAGAGCAGGATTTGAAATTTTTGCGAGTAGGAGTATGGGTTTAACAGTCCGTTTGGATAGAATTGGATTACAGAGAACAACAGCAGGAGATGTTACAATACAATTACATCACAGCAGTAAAGAAACGCCCTTAAAAACGCTTATTTTAAGTTTTACAAAACCAAACTCAATACATTGGTTTGATTTGGGATGGGATTTACCATATATTTCAGATGATACAGATGGAGGAGGAGCGTATTATGTTAGCTACAAGCAAACAGGAACATCTGGCCTCGCTATCAAAAAGGAAAAGGAATGGAATGAGGCACCGTGTGAGGGATGCGTAAGTAAAACAGAACTGAATACGTGGAAAGCATACAGCCCATTTGTAGAGTTCCACCCATTTACAGTACCAGAGATTGATGGAGAGAACTTATGGGATATTGATGATAACCGCTATGAGTATTCAAGCAACCAAGGTCTTAACTTCCAAATAAGCCTCTATTGTGATTATACAGACTTCTTTACAGAGCAAAGAGATTTGTTTAAAAGTGTATTAAGAAAGAGAGTAGCGATAAATCTATTGAGAGAACTTGCATACAATACCAATAGTCGTATCAATCAATCAGAGAGTACTGTTACAAGACAACAATTATTGTATGAAATTGATGGAGATACCAGAGGACGAAAGACAGGAATTAATCACGATTACATACAGTCAATGGAAGCAATTAGCTTAAACACAGAGGGGCTGAACAGATTATGCCTACCTTGCAAGAGTAATGGAGTAAGGTACAGGACAGTTTAATGGGATGTAAAAAGTGCAGTAAATGTGGTTGCCAGAAGTATGACCCATTTGCAGGAAAAACATTGATACACGATGAGGAAAAGTGTGGAGGCATCGTTAAGAGTAAAGAGGATGATATAATTGTTATCTCATTGATGGAGGAGTAATGTGTTTTTTATAAATAGATGTAAGGAGATAGCTGAAAACTTTATAAATAAAAAACAATAAATTTGTAAAATGGTCAAAGGAATAGATGCGATACAGGATAAGTTGGAGAAGTTAAAGGAGTTCCAACAGAACGCTCCAAAATATGCGATTGATGCAGTTATGGAGGAGAAAGCGATTGTATTAGATATGAACTTTGAGGAGCAGTTATATTTGGAGGGTGTGAATAGAAACAATGTGCCTATAATGGATTACAAACCTTACTCTCCTGCAACTGAATTTATCAAACAGCAAAAGCGCCAACCTTATGACAGAGTTACGTTGAGAGATGGTGGGGATTTTCATAGCGATGGAGATGTTGAGAGGATTGATGATGTTACAGCCGAGATAATCAGTACCGACCAAAAGAGCGAATGGCTACAAGATAAGTATGGAAAGGAGATATTGGGATTAAAGCCAGATAATATGACCGAGTTAAAAGAGAATTACGTTAAACCGTATTTACATAAAAAGTTAGAGGAGATATGAAAAATGCACCAACAATAATCAATCCAACAAATCCTGCAATAGTGGATAGAGTGTTAATTGATTTTAATACCAAGATGCTTAATAAATTGGATTGGCTCACAGGAGCGTATGGAAAAGCACAAGTATTGACCAGAAAGGATGATAAAAAGAAAATCATTAAATATCCTGCAATCTATACAGGAACAGGGAAAGAGTATGCGAGTATGCTACCGAATGAAAGCTATGGCAATTTCTCTTTCTGGGATATGCAAAAGGCTTATGATATTGATTGGATTGATAACCAGATGCAAGTGATTGAGGCAGAGTTTGGATTGGTTGTTTGGTTTAATATTAACAAGGTTCTGGAGGCAGACCAAAAGAGAAGTTTGGAAAGTATTAAGGAGGAGATGATGGATGTATTTGTTAAGACCAGAGTACTCAATGCGAGAATTAAGCTAACAGGGATAACGGAGAAAAATGAGGAGATTTACAAAGGTTATTCTATAAAGGAACATGACCAACAGTATTTGATGCACCCATTTGGAGCGTTGAGGTTTAATGGAGAGATGAGGATTGAGAAATTATGTAACAGTTAAATTACTTATAAATGAAATTAAAGAGAGCGATTAAGATTTTGAATTACCACCAAAGATGGAGGAGAGGAGCTGATATTGAGATGAGATATGAACCAAAAGAATTAACAGAGGCAATAGATGTTTGTTTGGAGAAACTTAATAAAGATATTGAATAGATGGAGGAGTTATTTTATGCAACAATCGTTTATAGCGCATTAGGGAGCAGTATATTTTTAATCTTAACTAAATATAGAGTTATCCAATATCTTCAAGCGAATGGCAGATTTGGAATAAATAAGGTGGCTCAATGCCACTTTTGTTGTTGTTTCTGGATATGTTTTATTATTTCAGTAATAGGACTTATATTGGGAGGGCAATGGATTACTTTGATAGCTTCATTATCTGGAGCATCAATAATGAGAGCAATAATTAATTAATGAGGTTTTATAAAGGATATTGTAATAATTGCAAGAGAGAGGTTTTAATGTTAGAGAAATTAATTGACCCAAAAGATTGTAATTGTAAAGAGATTGAGAATGTTTGCCAATATTGTAAAGAGAGTAAATAATTAAATATCGAGAGATGATTGAATTAAAAAAGATTTTGACCAATCCAGATAACCCACGAGTTATAAAGGATGAGAATTTTGAGAAGTTATGCAAGAGCATAAAAGAGTTTCCAAAGATGATGGCATTACGACCAATAATTGTGAGAGAGAATTGGATTGTTTTGGGAGGGAATATGAGGAGGAAAGCGTTGGAGCATCTGGGATATGAAAAGATACCAAAGGATTGGGTTAAGTTCGCAAAGGATTTCACAGAGGAGGAGCAAAAGAGATTTTTGATTACTGATAATGTTGGGTTTGGAGAATGGGATTGGGAGATATTAAACAAGAGTTGGGATGTATCTGCATTGAATGAGTGGAATTTGGATGTGCCTATTGACAAGATGATTGATGGGATGGATGAGGATGATGATGAGTTGGAGTTTGAGCAGTCGGTACAGATTGAGCCTGCTGATGAGTATATTATGATAATTGCCCCACCGAACTCTCCAGAATGGGATGAGATTAAGGAGAGATTGAAATTAAAGATTGTGAGGAGAGGTGGTTATAAAAAAGGCTCTCCATTTGATACGAATAGTATTGAGAGAGTAATTGAGTGGAATGATTTTAAAACCAGATACAAAGATGCTGATAGCGATACCAAGTAAGAACAGAGCAGGGAATACAACTACAAATAAGATATTGCCTAATATTGGAACTTTCTACGTTCCAGAGAGCGAGATACACCAATACCAAAGTTACATAAAGAATGTTGTTGGAGTTCCAAATGATGTAAGAGGGATAACTGCAACCAGAAATTGGATATTAAAAAATACAGAGGAGAGATATGTTGTTTTTCTGGATGATGATGTTAAGTATGCAGGATATACCAAGATGGCTAAATACAAAGCTTTAAAGATTGTGATTAAGGATGAGGCTTTTTGGTTTAATGAGTTTTATAAATTCTTTGATATGTGCGAGGAGTTGAAATATAAAATTTGGGGATTAAAAACAGAAAGCGCTACACGATCTGTTTGTCCATACAAACCTTTCAATTTCAAAGCATACGTTACAGCATCTTGTATGGGGATTGTAAATGATGGAGAGTATATGTTTGATGAGAATTACAAAGTAAAGGAGGATTACGATATTTGTTTGAGGCACATAAGAGATAAAGGAGGTATTTTAGCAGTAAGATATTTGCATTGGGAAAATGAGCATTGGACTACCGATGGAGGATGTAAGGATTACAGAACTGTTAAGATGGAGAAAGATGCTATTAAACTTCTGGCAAGGAGTTACCCAGGTATGGTAAGGAGAGCAACGAGTAATGCAAATAAATTCACAATTCAACTAAATTTATAAAATGAGTAAAGGAGCGATTGAGTTTAAGATACCAGATGAGGTTTATTTTATTACTGATGAAATGAATGAGCCTTTTTTGGTTGTTGGGATAGTTGATAGAGGATATTGTTGGAGGTATCTAATTGGAGGAAAGAATGGAGAAAAAGAGGTTGATGGTTTTGAAATAAGTAAACAAAAAAGTTACGGAGGATGAAAATAGAGCGAATTGGAAAGCATACTATTGAGAGATATAATAGTATTGATGAGTTACCCACAGAGAGGTTTTTTACTTACAACAGGATGTTGTTGTTGGATAGTGGTATTGGAGGAGATATGGAGGCGGTTGATGGGCATATTAGCAAGATTATGGGATATGTAGCCAGAGAAAAAAAAGAGGAGGCAACGCAGGAGTTAATGAATATGCGTAACAGCTTTTACTTTGTCATTGAGAATATGAACCCAAAGCATTTGAGTTATGCAGCTTTGATACATCGTATTGATGGAAAGTTAATGACTGATTTTAGTGATGAGAATTTAAAGAAACTCATAAAGCAGTTGAGTGAATGGGGGGCAAATAGAGGTTTTTTTGAGATAGTCATTGAGGCAGTAAAAAAAAAATTCAAAACGAATTAGAAACTTACTTTCCAGAGATATTTGATAGTGCTGAAAGTAAGCAGATATTTGGAGAGATTAAAAGGATGGCTTTGTTAGTTCTGGAGGAGGTCGCAAGAGGAAAGGATAATACGGAGGAGATTAATGAGATAGATGATTATTTATTTGGATTTGCTAAACCAAAGGAATACACAGGAAAGAAAGGAGCGGAGGTTACTTACGTTAAGAAGTATGAGGAGATGAGTTTGGTATTGACCAAGTATGCTCAAAAGGATGCCAAGACTATGACAGTTATGGAATATTACCAAGCATATTTGATGTTGAAAAAAGAGAATAAGCCAAAGCCTCGTAACCGTAAAAAATAAATAACTAAATTTGTATTTCAATAGTTAGCTGATGGGTAGGCTCACATAATCAATTAAAAGAGATGAGCAACCCAATTAAAGGCAGTGATTTATACCAAGATGATGGAGCGATTGACAAGGGAATAAAAGACCTTGAAAAAATGAAAGAGGCATATACTGTTATGCTTGATACTATCACAAAGGAGGCAGAGAATTTGATTGCCAAATTAAAGGAGGTCAATACTACTACAACAGAGGGGCAAGGTGCAGCAAAAAAAGCAATGACCGATGCCGAGAAATTAAAAAAGGCTCAAAAGGAGTATGCAAGCGCTTTAAATGATACCAATACGAAAATCCGTGCTTTGAGAGATGCAAAGAGAGAGGATATACGTGAGCAGAAATTACAGAACAAATTAGCGAAGTCAGCAGAGGGCAGTTACAATAAATTGTCAGCTCAATATTCTTTAAATAAATTAGCTTTAAATAAGATGAGTATTGCAGAAAGAAGTGCAACAAAATCTGGACAAGCTTTAGAGAAACAAACGAGAGAGATTTATGAGGAGATGAACCGATTGCAGAAAGCAACAGGGAAACATACCTTACAGGTTGGGAATTATGGAATTGCCACAGAAAACTTGCATCCAATTTTAGGGAGAGTAAACCAAGGATTGGGAGCTATGGGAACCAGTTTAGAGGTATTGGGTGAAGCTGATAAACCATTTAAAGTATTAAAAAATGCAGTTCTTAATTTTGGAAAAGCAACCTTGACTTTTTTACTTTCTCCAATTGGATTGGTATTGAGTGCTGTTGGTGCTTTGTTCTATTTAATTGCGAGTAATAAAGATACTGTTATACAATTTAATTCGGATTTGATTGATGTTGGTAAAACCGCTAATTTATCTGGAGAGGAGTTGAGAGGATTAGGGCAGGACATTGTTGATTTATCCAGAAAACTCAAAGTAATTGGAACTCCTGCATTGTTGCAGTATGCAAAGGTAGCAGGGCAGTTGGGAGTTAAAGGAAAAGAGAATATACTTGCTTTTACTGAAAGCCTTGCTAAATTAGAAACTGCAACAAATATATCTGGAGAGGAGGGAGCGAGTAATATTACCAGATTGCTAACTCTTACAGATGGAGGAGTGCAGAATGTTAAAGATTTTGGAGATGAGATTGTTAATTTAGGAAATAATTTTGCTGCAACTGAAAGTGAGATTTTAACCAATGCAACTGCAATTGCACAGAATACCGCACAGTATGGAGTTGGTAGAAAGATTGTATTAGCTTACGCAACTGCAACCAAAGCAGTAGGTATTGAGGCAGAGCTTACAGGTTCCACAATAGGGAGGACTTTGGGAATGATGGAGAAAGCTATTAGAACAGGAAAAGGAATTGATAGCATTGCAAAAATAACAGGACAGAATGTTGAGGAGTTAAAGGCTCAATTTAGAGACGACCCAAGTGCGGTATTTACAAATTTTATTGCAGGATTAAAGGAGGTTAATAGTGCAGGAGGTTCTGTAAATGAGCAATTGGAAAATATTGGTATTACATCAGTAAGAGACCAAAGAGTAATTTCCTCACTTGCAACAAAAGGATTTGATGTTTTAAAAGGTTCTATTGATGAGGTCAACAAATCTGGAGGCTCATTGGATAAGGAATTTGGTGCAGCATCTGGAAAGTTAAGCGCTCAACTTAGTAGAGTTGGAATTGCGTGGGATAATTTTGTTTTAAGCATCGAGGATGGAGAGGGGTTTTTAAGCAAGATAGCAGCTTTTTTTGCAGGAGAGTTTGCAAAGTCAATAGATAGAGCAGCGTTTTTCATTAAAGTAATGGGAGCAGTAATATCTGGAATTATTGCAGTATTTAAGCAATGGTTTAAAGAGGCCGGCAAGTTTATTCAGTCGATTAGAGATATTGCAGATGTTGAGATTGATTTTAGCAGTCCGTTGGAGAGTTTAAAGAATATTAAAAATGCTTTTAAGAATGTAGGGAAAACTTATGTGCAAGGAGCGGTTAATACAGCGAATGCGTTTGGAGATGCTTTTAAAAAGGAGTTGAGTAGGTCAATGGAGGCTACCAAGAAAGCAATGGAAAAGAGTGGAGATGAGTTGGATAAGATATTGGATGAGAGTATTAAAAAAAGTATTCAATCGGTTGGAGATATTGATGCGGAGATTGCGAAGTTAAATAAGACCCTTAAAGGAGCTAAAAGTCGAGGAGAAGCAAGTAAGATACAGAATGAGATAAAAGCATTGGAAGACAAGCGAAATGCTATTCTGGGAGTGGCTAATGCTAATCTGAAAGAGGCAGAGAGTAGAGCGATGGGAAAACAGAAAGCCAAGATTGATGTGATGGAGGATGGAGAGAGCAAGGATGTTGCCATTTTAGATATGGAGTTGGCTGAAAAAAGAAAACTTTGGGAAAAGTATGGATTGGATGTTGCTTTATTAGAGGATTACGAAAAGAGACAGAGGTTTTTGATTTCTCAAAAATGGAGAGAGAAAGAGATTGCTGATGCTAAAGCGAAACAGGATAAGATTACAGCAGATAGGAGGAAAGCGAATAGCGAGGAGATGGCTATTATAAATGATGCTTATGATTTGAGATTGTCAGAGATTGACATAATGAAAAATACAGAGGCTGAAAAAACAAAGTTACGTTTGGAGGCTGAAAAGTCGAGATTGGAAAAGATTTTAAAGCTGAATGAAACCGTTAATAAGCAGTTATCTAAAGACCAGATTGATGCAATAAAGAATACCATTAAGAAAATTGATGGAGAGATACAGGGAGTTGGAAGTGGTCAAAAGGATATTTACCAGATGGTAGGATTGAATTTGGATGATGAGCAGAAACAGGCGATTAGTGATAGTTTAAGTTTTGCGTTGGATAATGTAAATGCTTTTTTAGATGCAAGAGTACAATCGGCAGAAATTGCAGTACAGAAAGCACAGGAGGAAACGAGTGCAGCAGAAAGTCGATACCAAGCTGAAATTGATGCGAGGAATAATGGATATGCAAATAATGTTATCACAGCGCAGAAAGAGTTGGAGCAAAAGAGAAAGAATGAAAGACAGGCTTTAAAGGATAAGGAAAAGGCTCAAAAAGCACAGGAGGCGATTGATACAGCAATGCAGATTTCTGGTTTAATTACATCATCTGTTCAAATCTGGAAAAGTTTAGCAGGAATACCTGTAGTTGGCCCCGCTTTGGCAGCAGCAGCAGTTGGAGTTATGTGGGGTTCTTTTGCAGCATCCAAGATAAAAGCAAAGAGCGTTGCGAAAGAGAAGTATGGAGATGGAGGATATGAGTTTTTAAATGGTGGCTCACATAGTTCTGGGAATGATATACCTATTGGCACAACTTCTGGAGGAAAACAAAGAACAGCCGAGGGAGGAGAGGCGTTGGCTATCATCAATAAAAAGAATACCAGAAAGTACAGAGGAGTGATACCAACCTTGATTGATAGCTTAAACAAAGGAACTTTTGAGAGAGTGTTTAGTAATTCATTTATTCCAAGCGAGGAGATTCCAAGTTTGGTAAATGTTGGTTTTGATAGTCCAGATTTAAAACAGATTGAGGATGATTTGGGAGCGATTAAAAAGAGAGGAGCAACCCAGAGATTTACAGATGGGCAAGGGAGATTGGTTGAGGTTTATAAGAATGTAACGAGAACTTATGTAGATTAATTATGATAGAATATAAATGGACTTTACAACATAGAGAAAGTAATGAGGATAATAAGATTGACCCCTATGCTATAACGCAGGGGTTTTACTGGTTTAATGATAATGAGGATGATAATAGTGCCTGTGCTTATAGTAAAAAAATATCAATTTCTCCAAACCAAAATTACCAAGGGAGGATAAATGGGAGTGCTACAACTAATATTTTTAGGTTTGTTACTTTTTATGATTTTAATGGAATGTATTTGAGTGATTTGAATGGGTTTGTGGATAGTTTTTTAAGTCCAAGCGGTGCTTATTATTGTATTGTTACTATAAATAGTTTAATTAATGGATTAGATGCTGAAAATGTAAGTTTAACGTTAGGCTTAGCAAGTGAGTTTGTACCATATTATACAAGCAGGGTTGTTTCTCCTATTTATAAAAAGATGGCAAGAGGATACAAGTTAGAAAGTGGAAAGCAGTTTTATAGAGAGAAATTAGATGGAAATGTTAAATTGATTAGAGAGGATTTTGATTACATAGATGCTCTACCATTTGATACCGAGTTTAAATTGTTGATTGAGGACTTAACAGGAATATTGCAAGATTATAGAGGTCTGTTTTTTAAAACTGATTGTAAATGGAATGAGGATGATAGGATTGTTGAGTTAAAGATGGAGCCAGATGATGAGTATGTTGATTTACTTGCAGGATTAGAGAAAACTTATAATTTGGTAGAATTAGAGCCAGAGATTAATGAGTTGACATTGAAAAAAAGACCATTAATACAAGTTTATATTCCAGGCGATACAGTTGTTACAAATATTCTGGGAGGAACACATTGGGAGCAAGAGATACAAACCGACCCAATATTTGACCATAATGCTTTAATAAATACCTATAAATTTGCCAATCCAAAAAACATCCGTATCGTTCCTGCATCTTATGCTGCTCAATTAAGTACAGACATTACAGGAGAGTATGATGATAATAGATTGAATGCAAATGGTCTTTATAGATTAGAGGAGGTTGCAACAGGGCAATCATATTGGTATCAAAAATATTATCAAATTGTTAGAGTTTCAGATGATGCAGTATTGTATAAAACAGCAAATACAGATTGGAGAAATACAAGTGTAAATAGTTTAGTTTTTAGAGGAGCAACCAGAAACACAATTACAGAGACAGGAACTTTTTATTTTACTGAATACAAGATTTATGTTAGGTCTTATACCGATTTATTAGAGACAGAAGGAACAGGGCAAAGTCCTGTTTCTACATATGAAATACCAAGCGAGGATATTATTGCCAACAACCGTAATTATAGGAGGATAATAGGTTACAATATTGATGATTTTTATATTTATGATGAGTTTGTTGAGTACCCAACTAAATTTGGAAAAGTACCAGATGATACTCCAGATGGAGGAAAGTATTACAAAGAGTTTTTGGTACCGGTTACAACAGGGTTGAGTAACCCACTTCCTGTAAGTTCATCAAATTGGAAAAGCGTTAGTTTGTGGTTTTTTAATACTTCATCAATTAGATATACCGAGTTTATAGATGGTCAAGATTACACATTGAGAGATAGCTACACTTTGGATAGTGTTATTGATGTGTTATTGAGAGAAATGGGCAGTACTGTAAGGCATAAAAATACAATTGAATATAGCCAAGTGCTTTATGCTGATCTAAACCCATTAGGAGGATTTACTTATTTGGATTTTGATGGAGGAACTGCAATAGATTATTCTGGAAATATTAAACATTTTCTAACTGCAAAATCAAATATCATAGCAGGAGAGTATGACCAACCAAGTCAAAAGGCTAATGCATCATTGAGTCAGATTTTAAATATGTTGAGAGATTGTTACAGGATTTTCTGGCATATTGAAAATGGAAAATTAAGATTGGAGCATATTACTTGGTATCAAAATGGAGGAACTTATACAGGAACTATTTTGGGAGCAGATTTAACAACTTTGGTTCAACCTAAAAATGGAAAAAATTGGAGTTTCTCACAAGGAAAGTATGAGTATGATAAGGAGGAGATGCCAGAGAGATTTGAGTTTGGATGGATGGATGATGTGAGCGCTCCGTTTGAGGGGAAAGCAATTGAGATGGTTGGGAACTTTGTGCAAAGAGGTAGAATTGAGGATATGAATGTAAATGGAATTACAACCGATATTGATTTTATTATGGCTAATCCGCAAGAAATTAGCAAGGATGGTTTTTGTTTGATTTCAACAGTTGAGGTTGATGGAGTTGATAGAGTGCCTTTTATTGAGAGAGATATTGGGTTTAACCAAGAGGTTATAATGCAAAACGGATTTTTAAGTTGGCTATATTTACATCCTAAATTCCATATCTACGATCTACCAAGTGATAAAGCGATTATTAATGGAGAGGAGGTTGGCCTTTTTTATAACAAAACAAGACAGAAAAAGCAAGAGGTTACATTTCCTGCACAAAATCAAATAAACCCCTTAAACATCATTAGAACCAATTTAGGAGATGGAATTGTTGATGCTTTTAAAATTGATATGAGTAGTAGAATAGTAAAAGCAACCATAAAACACGATAACGAATGATACCAAATAATAATTTAAGCATCTTGCCTTTTTATGGAGATGTAAGCGAACAGGATTACAAAAAATTTCAATCATTTGGAGAGGTTTACCCATTGATTGCGGAAAAGTCAAAACTATTGCCTTTTCAAGTGAGGAGAGATACCAGAGCAAATGTTGTAAACAAATTAAATTTGATTGATTTTGTTACAGGAGCATCAATTAATATTTTAGCAGAAAGCCAAAGTGCAGGATTAAATTTAAAAAGATTTGAGAATGATGGATATGATTTAATAATTAATCCATCCGCTTTAATTTTACCAACTCAAATAATCAAAGCAGGGCAATACTATCTGGAGATGGGAGATGGAGTTGAGAATTGGTTTAGTGAGGTTTTTACAGTTGTGAATAATGTAAAAGGGTTTATGAGATTGAGTTATTATGACAGGGATAACCTTTACTATTCTGGAGGTCATTTGGATTACTCCGCACCTTTTAAAAACTATTTATATATCAAAACAGAGATAGGAAAACCAGAGTACCCATTTGAGGAGGAGGCGCAGAAAAGGGATGGGGTTTTGTTTGTAGAGAAACAAATAAGTGAAAAGAAATATAAATTTGAATTTCTTTGCCCAGAGTATTTATGTGATGCTTTGAGAGTTGTAAGGATGCACGATTATATTCAGATATTAGATAAGGGAAAAAAGTATAATGTAGAAAACATTATCTTTGAGCCTAAATGGAAAGACCAAGGGAATTTGGCTGTGATGGAGGTTGAGTTTGAATGTGATACAATAATTAAGAAAATAGGAAAAGGAGTTGTTTCTGGAGGGAGCAATGGAGATTTCAATAATGATTTCAATAATGATTATAATAATGATTATAATAATTAAAAAACAAATAAATGAGCTGGAGTAGTTTAAAAGAAGCAGTAAGTACTGTAATTACGGACAACGGAAATAACGAAATAACTGGGCCTATTTTAAAAGCCATAATAAACAATAATTTAATACCTCAACTCGGGGGCAGTCTATTTAGAGGTGTCGCAACTCCAACAACAGCACCCGGCACACCTGAAAAAAAAGAAAGGTACTTAGCAGAAACGAAAGGGATTTACCCCAACTTCGGGGGAATAGAAGTGTATAACGAAATATGTTTTTTAGAATACCAAAGTACGCAATGGGTTAAAATAACTCTTTTTGAAAAAGATCAGCACCCATCGGAGCAGTCCACTAATTTAGTTGAAAGTAGAGGGGTGTTCGAGCTTTTTAACAGTTCAGAAAAAGGATTCCAAACCTTAAACGACAGCAATGCAATAAAGGCAAGCGGTTTAACTTTTACATTAGATAATGGGAGTTTCAATATTACTAAATCTTGGACTTTCCCTTGGATAAGTTTTAAATCAAAACGATACCAGTTTAAATTAATAGCACAAAGCAGATACCTAGTTATAGCTGCTGGAAATACTTCGGCTCTTGCAGTTACAATGGATAAGACCACGAATAGCTGCCGTATTTTTAGGTTTAACAGCGACGGAACTTTACAGGTAGTTGTATCCTCTTTACCTAATAACTTATTTACTGCGGGCAGATTAATAGAAGCCTTTAGGGTGGGTACGACAATAACCATTTTAGAAAACGGGGTCTTAAAATTTACCTACGATTATTCAGATAGTTTGGAGCCTGAATTTTCAAACCCCGTTTTCGGGAATGCGTTTATAGCCAATGGAACACAGTTGACAGGAGCTAAAGCCTCATTGACCGAATCTATAAGCAGCAGACTTACAGCACTAGAAAATGGGATAGTGTCAGTCGAAGATACTACCGAATTGGTGGGGCAGACAATGGCAGATGTCGGGGATAGTCTACTAGATCAAAACGGTACACAGCCTTTGATTATGGCAAGATTTGGGATAGCATCAAATCAATCGCTAGCAGTAAGTGGGAGAAGATTTACGGGAAATGATGCAAGTGCAATAACTCAACAGATTCAAAACATATCGGGTTCTCCAAAACTCATACTAATTGGCGGAGGGACTAATGATTTTGGAAACCACGTAGCTTTGGGGAACCAAGGGAGTACAGATATTGCAGAGTTTTATGGAGCGATTAATTTTGTTGCAAATTATGCAGTAAACAATTATCCAAATAGCAAATTACTTTGGTTAGGTTTACCTTTTGGAAATTGGCAGAATACAAATGGTTTTGCAAGAGGTCAGATAAATAACTTAGCATTAACAAGGTATGATTATGATGATGCTTTAAGAAAAGTAACAAGAGATAATGGGATTATGTATGTATCTCAATTAAATGAATTGCCTCATAATTTACAGAATATAGCAAATGTAACAAGTGATGGCATTCATTTTAATTCAATAGGTAGCGCAGACAGGGAATTTTTATGGTCTATTTATATTAATCTTTTATTTCAGTAAAATATGTTTTTAGGTAATTATGAAGATTGGGGAATACAATCAATGTTAATAGGTACAATAATTGCTCTTTCTGGAGTGGTTGTTTACCTATATAAAAGCAAGGAGAAAGGTTTTGAGACCAAGGATGCTGCAACGTTAAAAGCATTAGCGGATAAGGATGCAAAAATAATGGAGGTTATTAATAATCATCAAAAAGATTTAAAAGAGGCAAATAATGATATGAAAACTTTTGTTGAGAAATACCACCAATTTACACAACATTTAAAAGAGGTAGTAAATGGAAGGGGAATATCAAAATAATATTGACAAATTAAGAGAGGAGAGGAATGTTTGTAGGGAAAGGTTTAGTATAATAACAGATGATGTTGAAAAAATACTGAACTCTTTTGCTATTGATGAGGGAGTTACAATGATAACTTGGAAAGAGTTAGCAGGACTTGTAATGGGAGAGATATATTTTGTGAATGAGAAAGTAAAATTTATAAAAACATTCCAAGATAAGAATACTATGCGCTTTAAAACGTATATGGAGGCAGGAGGAGAGTTTGGATTGCAACAACACGATGTGTTGGATAAAGTTTTTATTGAGATAGGGCATTTGATTGAGCAAGAGAGAGGGAATAAAATTTACGAAAAAGGAGATAGCGTTGTTTATGCTCCAAAAGAAAAACATAAGCCAAAAGCTTTAGTAAATAGTGTATATGATGTAGCTTTTAAAAAAAACAAAATATAATGGGAAAATTAAACTATTTAGTAATTCATTGCTTAGCCACTCCAAAAGGGAGAGAGATTACAAAGGAGGATATTGAACAATGGCACTTGGAAGAACGTGGATGGTCAAGGGTCGGATATTCAGATTTAGTGCATATTGATGGAGAATTGGAGAACCTCATTGAATTTGACCAAGATGATACAGTTGATAGTTGGGAGATTTCAAATGGTGCGAAAGGATATAATGGTATTGCCAGACATATTGCGTATGTAGGTGGTGCGAGTTCTACAAAACAACCTTGGATGAGGTCATACCCTCCAGAGGACACCAGAACCAAAGAACAAAATTATACTTTGGAGCAATATGTTAGATTTATGATTTTAAGACATCCAGATATTAAAGTAATTGGCCACAATGAAATTTCAAATAAAAGTTGCCCAAGCTATAATGTTGGAAAGTGGTTGAGGGAAATTGGGATTAAAAATAAAAATATTGGATTGTAATGTAATGGAGAGAAAGATTTACATTGGGATAATCGTTTTATTAATTGGTTTTGCAACTGCAAAGCATTTCTATGATAGGAGCGAAAGAAATAAATTGATAAATGATGTTAAAAAATCTCTCCAGAAAGAAAAAGATATTGCAGTTAGTAAAGTAGTTATTCAGATAGAGGAGAGAGATGATGAGATTAAAAAATTAATTAATTCAAATAAGAAAGCAAATGAGGACAGTAAATATTGGTACAGTCAAGCTAAAAAGAAAGTGGTTAACCCTGCTTATGATATTGATTTTATCACAGCAGCTAATATACTCGCAAACAGTAAGTATCGACCAGATAAAAGAATTGACAGTATTAGACAAGGAGGCAACGATTGATAAAGCAAAGTTTGTTGAGAATGAGAGAAAGTTGAGAAAGGATAATGCTCAACTTCTGGAGACTATTAGAAAACAGGATAGTATTATTGATAAGATTACCAATGATAATATTTTGGCTCTCCAACAAATCCAGAAACAGAATGCTAGAATATTTGATTTGAGCAATGATGTTTTAAGGTTAAGCGATCTACAATTAGGATTTGAGGAGAGAAAAACAAAAGAGCCGAGGCTGTATGGTTTTGGAGGTTTGGATTACTTAAAAGAGAATGAGGTTTATTTGCCAAATATTGGATTGGCTTATTTATCTGGAAAAATTGGATTTGGAGCAAATATTGGATTGTTTGATAAGAATGTTTACTTTGGAGGCAATATTTTCATTAGTATATTTTAAAATTATGATTTAAGTTAAAATTAAACCCTGTAGAAAGGGTTTTTTTGTTTCATAATAATTCGTATTCTGAATTAATAATAAACCTCGCAAAATGAAATTTCAAAGAAAATAACATTTAAACTTAAATTTTAATAATTAATGCTTGTGTAGCTTAAACATAATGTTTAAATTTGACCATCATTAATAATTAAACCGAGAGAAAAATGAAAAATTCAACAGAAACAATTAAAGCAACTCCAAATTATTCAAAAAGAACTTTTACTATTCGTAAGTATATTGATGGTAAATTGTTTGCAAAATATAGAACTATAAAAATGAACCAAGAGGAGTTTGATAATGAGGAAATGAATACTGAAAATGATTGGAGGCAATTTTTAAAGTCGGAAGACTATTACAAGGTGTAACAATTAATACCTCTCTTTAATTAGGGAGGTTTGTTTTAATAATTAATCGAGAGCAAAAATGGAATATTCAATTTACAACGGTCTTAAATTCACAACAGGTGATATTAACAAGAATTTCAAAATCAAAGTTCACACTACTAACAAGTACGGAAAGAACTTAAATACATTGGTGGGAGTTTCTGGTTTAATTCGTTTGATTGGAGTTGAGATGGTTAATAAATTTGTTACCAGAAGTTTTAATGCAATGGAGGATAAAACGGTTTGCAAATTACGTTCTGGAGTTCGTGTTACTTTTTACTCTCACTAAAAAAAATACAAATATGCTGATAAGCGTTTACACAGACGGGAGTTGCGATAACTCAAAAGGGATTGGGAGTTATGGATATGTTATTATGGCTAAATTCAAGGGAGAAAATTATTTAAGAAAACATAGTAGCAAAAAGTATATGGATACTACCAATAATCGTATGGAGCTCAAAGCTATTATTAAAGCATTAGAGAGCATTGATATAGGGCATAACATTGATGTTTATAGTGATAGCAAATATTGCGTTGATGGGATTAACCAATGGCTTGATGGATGGATTAAAAAAGGAAATTTAAGGGATAAAATGAATTTTGAACTTTGGCAGAGATTTAGAGATGTTAGGAAAGTGCATAGAGATGGAGGAACTACCATAAATGTAACTTGGGTACGTGGGCATAATGGGAATGAGTTTAATGAGATGGCAGATAAGTTGGCGAATGTTGGGAGGTTGAATATTGATGATGGAGGTAGAAATTGTAAAAAGTTAAATTAAAATAGATATATTATGAGAAATGTGATTTTATTATTAGGAGTTTTATTGATGGCAAGTTGTTCTGGAGAAAGTTTTGAGGAGGATTTATACCAAGAGCAGGAGATTGTTGAGATTAGTTATGCTGATTTAATTGTTGGAGATTGGGATGATTTGAGCGATGATGATGAGGATGCGAGTTTTGATGGAGAGAAAGTTGTTTTTAGTTCTGGAGGTTTAGATTTTGAATATGAGTATTGGATTGACGGAGATAGTATTACTATCAAATATTCCAACACAATGATTAAGACAAGAAAGCTGATTATTGATGGAGATGTTTTAAAAATTGGAGATAGAGAATATTTAAGGATATGAGATTACCATTTAAAAAAACACCTTGTAATAACTGCCCATTTAGAAAGGATTGCTTAAAAGGATGGCTTGGAGGAGAGAGAATGGAGGAGATATTAAAAGAGGATAGTTTTATTTGCCACAAGACAGCTTATGGAGCAGATAAAGAGAAAAGACAATGTGCAGGACATATTCATATCAAAAAAGAAAGCAATGTATTTTATAGAGTTGCAAGAGCAATGGGATTTGATATGAGTATTGGAAAGACAGAGAAATTATTTGAGAATGAAAAGGAGTTAATTAAGCACCATAAAAGATGAGATATTTTGCAACGATTAGAATTGAGTTACCAATAAACTCTCCAGAGGATGCTGTAAAGGTTGCCAAGGAGGTTGAGGAGAAATTGAGAGCAGATAAAGATTATGAGTTAAATCCATACCTTTGCTATGTTACTCAAAGCGATAGAGGAGAGAGTAAAGAAATAATTAATAACATTTGATTGATATGAGTTTAAATAATTTACAAGAGTTCTCTCCAGAGGGAGGAAATGAGAATTTTGTTGAGTTTGAGAAAGGGCAAAAAGTTCAAATTTATAAAGACCCAAATTTTGAGGAAATTCCAGAAAGTATGGCGATTATTGATAGAGTATTGATGAGCGAAAAAACAAGGTCGCTTTGCTTGGTTACTCTGGAGAGTAATGATATGCAAGTTGAGAGATGGATAAAAAAGGAGGTTTTGGAATAATTTTTATTGCAGGAGTGGTTGAATGTAGTATATTTGTATCACTCCGCTAATATCCGACCGCTCTCGGTTTATCTGCCAATAAAGCCACTAACGTTCTTGTTAGTGGCTTTTCTTTTTAAATTAAAACTTGTGTTAATTAAAATTAAAGTTTAAATTTGACCACATTAATATTGTAAAACCGAGAGAAAATGACTTACGATGATTGGAAATTAGACAACCCTTTTGATGATGAGAAAGACAATGAATGTGGTTATTGTGGAGAGCCTACAGATAAAGATTTTTGTAACAAAGAATGTTACAAAGCGTACCAAAATGATTAATTTTAAAAATAGAGATAGAGATGGGAAAACCAGCATTAAAGATTGAGGAGGCTTTGGACTTTCACGAAAAGACCAAGGCTAAAAGTGAGCCAAGTATTTTAAAAGGAGATTTGGCAAATGTTTTCTTTGGAGGAGCGAAAGAGAAAACAAGACCAGTAAATATGAGTAATTTGGTAGGTGGTCGAACTACAAGAGTTGACCCAGAGTGGGTGCATCATTTATGTAAAGTTACAAGAGTAGATGCGAACTTTTTATTTGGCATTAAGCCAATGAACCCAAAAACATTAGAGAAGTATGAGAGCGGAGCGTATAATTAACAAAACATTTGGCATCCTGTTTATCCTGTTAGGATTAGGAGCGTTGATTGGAGCGATGTTTTATGGTGCAAAGCATCAGTATTTCATCGCAGGGATTAGTATTTTATTATCAATTATATTATTAACAATTAAAAACGATTAAAATTATGAGTAACGAGAGCGAAAAAGCAAAAGACATTGAAGTAAAAGGAGCTAAAGAGATTAGTGCTTTTGATAAGATGATGGCTGACAATCCAGATGGAGTTTATGAGTTGGCGCCTGGCTTAACATCGGAGGAGATGTTTGCAGTTTTCTTTGATGAGAAAGCGTTGGTTGAGGCACCAGAAAAAATATACCGATTGCAAGGGAGTAGCCATAGGTATTATTACAAGTTTGATGAGCAAGGTTTGCCAGATTTCTTTACATCAGTAACAACGATGATTAAGCAAACGATGCCTACAAGTCCTCATTTGATTAAATGGATTGCTGATATGGGATATGAGGAAAGTAGAAATTTTGCAGCAGAGAGAGCTGATTATGGAACTTTTATGCACACAGAAATTGCAGAGTTGTTGATTGCCAGAAAGTATGATACGGAGAAAATAAAAAGTAAGTTAAAAGCCTATATTGAAAAGGAAAACTTACCAAGTGATTTCATTAACCACGCAGATGAGTTGAAAAAAGATATTTTGGCTTTTGCTCAATTTATGATTGATTATAATGTTAAGCCATTAGCGATTGAGATTGTATTGAGCCACCCAACAGATGGATATGCAGGAGCGATTGATTTGGTCGCTGAAATATCTGGAGAAATTTCTGGGCATTGGGGAGAGGTTTATAAATCTGGAGCAAAGGTTGGTCAACCGAGAAAGACAACTAAATTTATTGAGGGAGTTAAATGTATTATTGATTTCAAAAGTGGGAGAAAGGGATTTTATGAAGAACACGAGATACAATTACAAGCATACCAAGAGATGTGGGATGCTCACTTTCCAGATAGAAAAGTTGAGAAAAGGTTTAATTGGTCGCCAAAAGAATGGAGAGGAGCGAAACCAACCTATAATTTGAAAGACCAAACGGAGGCAAAAAGTGTTTATAAATTAAAGCATCTGGTTGAATTAGCAAGAGTTGAGAAAGATAGGAGAAATGATACAGTTGTTGTAATTTCTGGAGAAATTGACTTAAAGGATAGATTGGATAAGAATATGCAGGAAATGACATTAAGTGAATTGGTTAAAAAGAGAAAGACTGAAAAGGATAAACCAACCAAGTAATGGAATACAAATGATTTAGTATTATACAGGATAAGCAACTTGGTTTATCCTGTTTAGAGCCAAGTGGCAAATGGATGTGTTCAGTATCAAAAGAGGAGGAGGCTAAAAAGATAATTGATGCGATATTGGATAGTAGGGAATTGATTTTAAAAAATTGGGAGCAGGGAATTGAAATAAACCCTGCTACTCAATTCTTTTTGAGAAAGGATGTAAGATAGTAGTCAAATAAGAGATATGAGCATACAACAGGCATTCCGTTCCAAATTGATAGCTTTTAAGAATGATAACCAGATTACTGCAAGTGCAGGGTTTGATGTTGATGAGTTGAGTATTAATTATAAAGAATTTGATTTATGAAAGTAAAAACATTATTGGCTAATTGGCATCAAAATGGTAATTTATCAGATGGGGCAGGAGAGGATTTTGATAAATACGAGATTGGAGTTTCTGGAGTTGCAGAAATTATAGAGAAAGAGCCAAAAAATGGAATGCAGTTACATCATTTTATTGTAAAGTATAAGGATGGAGTTGTTGTAAAAGTTTTTAACCCAAATCACGTTGTATATTATGGCAAAAGGTAGAATTAAAAGACCAGAGAAAGTTGAGGCATTTAAGATGCCCAGAGTTGGAATGATAAAAACAGGATATAAAGATGAGCGAGGTTATCCACGATCTTGCGATTATTTTTTAGCATCTGGAAAGTATAAAGTATTATTTGATAATGCGTACCCAAATAAACCCAAGACCTTGCAAATTGTATTCTGGGAGGATAATTATGAAACGATGTGCAATGAGAGATATGAGTACCGAGATAATGAGGGAAAGTTGTTTGCATCTGGAGATGGAGAGGAGTTTGATGTTTGGAATGGAGAAAAATATGTAAAATATTTAATTGCTGACCATCCAAATTTGATGGAGGATTTGCATAAGAAACAGAGAAACAAAAAAGGATGGGAGGTTATTTTAACCTTGCGTTTTTTCTTACCAAAAGTCAAAGATATTGCAGGATATTGGGAGTACTCAACAAAAGGAGAGGCATCAACTATTCCTGCGATTAGAGATACTTTTGATTTGATGATGGAGAGCAGAGGTTCTGTAAGAGGAGTTATTTTTGATTTGAATGTAATATTTGCTAAAAGTCAAAAGCCTGGAGTTAAAAGCCGATACCCTGTTGTTTCATTGATACCAAACCAGAGTAAAGCTAATATTGAGGCAGTTAAGGGAGCGATGTTAAATGTATCACAAACGCCAATGCTTGGAGATGGGAATTAAAATAGTATATTTGTCAAAGAGTTACCGATTTGCACCAATGAGTAACCAAACCTAAAAATATTCAATCGTTAATGCTGGAGGGAGTGCAAACCCAAAGGCGTTAGCGATTTTTTTTTATTATGTTAAAAAAGAGAGCGAAAAAGGATTTTGAGTATTGGGTTTGGAAACAAAATCAAGAATTAATTAAAAAGGATGTTAAGTATTATTTGGTATTGGTTGAGGGAAAGTTTGAGGAAAGAATACCATTTGATATGAGGTTTGGTTTTTATGTAAAATGGTTTTGTAGAGTAGGAATACCAATAGGAGTTGCACCAGAGTATAATGAGCATAACAATGAGTTTAATGGCTATATGCCAATAATAAGAGATGCTATTTTCTGGAAAGCAAATGAGGATGGATATTATAAAGACTTGCAGGAGGCAAGAGAGGTGTTAATTAGGGAGGCTATGATAATTTATAACAAAGAGTTATCGTGGAAAGAATTTAAAGAGCAAAGAGGATATGGGAGTAATAAATAAAGATAGGTTTGTTGGGTTTGATTTGCAGGATAAAAATGATATGTTGGTTTCAATTTTAGGAAACAGAGGGAAGTATTTAACACAAAAAGAATGTTGTTTAATTGAGGAAAAATTAAAGAAAGCAAAAGTTTTCTCAATAAAAAATGATGTTGAAAAATTAAACCGAGAGCAATAATGATTGGAAAAATATTAGGGCATACAGCATATTGGATGGTTAACAAAACCATAGCGAGAGTTACAAGTATTGAGGCGGCTTTATTATTGGCTGATTTAGCAGATAAGGAGTTGTATTTTAGTAATAGAGATGAGGTTGATGATGAGGGGTATTTTTTTAATACTGCTGATAATATCCAGAAAGATACCACGCTCACATATCATAGTCAAAAAAAGGCTTTAAAGTTATTGATGGAGGTTGGTTTTATTGAAACAAAGCTTAAAGGAGTTCCTGCAAAACTACATTTCAAAATCGTTGAAAACAAGATTTTAAAATTTTTAAATACTGGAATTGAAAAAAGTTCAAAACTTGAATTAGAAAATTTTAATACTAATAAGAATAAAACTAATAATAATAAACTGAATAAGAATAAAACTATTAAACCTCAACCAAAGGTTTCGGTTTCTCCAGAAAAGCCAAAAGAGAAGGAGGATTTGTTTGGTAAAGTTCCAAATAAAAACTCAAAAGTTTTATTTAAAAATTCCGCTTTTTTTGATTTGATTATCTTTAAGCAAAAATTAAAAGGATTGGATGATGCAGGAGTTGATTTGGAGTTTTACCATAGACAAGTCAATAATTGGAGCGAGAGCAAAACAGTAAAGAGGACAGCAAATGGATGGGTTGCAACTGCCAGAACATTTATGGAGAAAGACAAACAAGCAGGAAAGTTGCAGATGGTTAAAAGTCCAGAGGAACAAAAGGAGCTTGACCAAGATATGATTGATTATTTGAATATGTAAATTTTATAACGATGTTACCAATAGAAAGAAAGAGCAATGCTCTTGCATTAAGACAGGACAAATATTTGAATGATAAAATATTACTTCTCCAGAATGAGGATGTTTTGTTAAAGGTTGGAGAGAGAGATTTGATGATTGCAAATGCAGGAGTTGAGCAACCTATTAGAAAATATACCGATGAGGAGTTGATTAGTGTGGTGGCAAAGTCTGCTAAAATGATTTGCCGAGATATTGGTGTTAAGGATTGGAATAACCCAAGCATTATGAAATATGATGCAACCAGATTTTTCACTACTCTAAAAAATTACTACAAGGATTTAAGTTTAAAGGAGGTCAAGATGGCTTTTGAATTAGCAGCAGTTGGAGAGTTGGATGAGTGGTTGCCAAAAGATAAAAATGGCAATCCAGATAAAAACCACTACCAAGCATTTTCAATGGAGTATTATACCAAGATACTCAATGCGTATAAAGCGAAAAAAAATAAGGTTTGGCACAAAGTTAGAAAGGCATTGCCTCCTCCAGAGTACACAATTACAGCCGAGCAAAAAAAGAAAAACAAGGAGGCTTTTTTCAATGATATTTATGATGCTTTTGATAAGTATAAGAATGAGAAAATTGAGCCAAATTTTATATTAAGTATCTTTTATAAAGAGTTTGTTAGTAGAGGTTTGATTGATGGAGAGGAGAAAATGAGCAAAAAATCCATTGACAGAGCATATCGCAAGTTAATTGATAGTGATACTCCTCGAAAAGAAAAAAAGGCAGTTATACAAGATTATCACAAAAATAAGATTGCACCAGCTTTGATTAGTTCAGCAGAGAGGATTGAGTATAATGAGAGGATAAGAGTATATTTTGACAAAATAATTAGAGAGAATTTAGATATTAGAATAGTAATTAAAACCGAGAGTTAAAATGAATGCAAAAAATGTTTATCAAAAAGCCATTGAAAAATGGGGAGTTAATGCACAGGTTGATATGGTGCAAGAGGAGTGTTTGGAATTAGCACTTGCAATTAGAAAATATAGGAGAGAACCAAATGAGAAAAGGTTTGAGGAGTTTATTGATGAGGTTGCCGATGTTACAATTATGGTTAATCAAATGGAAAATGTTGAGGGATGGAAAGAGTTGATTGATGAGAGAATTGCTTTTAAATTAAATAGGTTAAATGACCGAATAACTAATAATCAATTTTAATATGGAGGCACAAACGATAATAGGAATTGACCCAGGAGCATCTGGAGGGATTGCAGTTTATAATCATAAAGGAGAAATAACCGCAGTAAAGATGCCAAAGAATGTTGAGGATTTAAGTGAGTATTTAACTTACATCAAAACCAACTTTAATAAACCAATCTGCTTCATCGAGAAAGTGCAGAGTTTTCATAGTGATACAGATGATGGAGGGAAAAGGTTTGGAATACAGAAAATGTTGGCAAACTATGAACAATTAAAAACTGTTTTAACCTTGTCAAAAATTCCATTTGTGCAAGTTTATCCTCAATCGTGGCAAGGAGGGTTAAATTTGAGAAAAAAGGGAGAGAGCAAGAAAGACCGTAAGAATAGATATAAAGCTGCTGCATTAAAATATTATCCAGAATTAAAGCCGACTTTGTGGAGTGCAGATGCTTTATGTATTGTGCAGTTTGGGAGATTAAAGTTTAACACGGATGTTGATTGGATAATTGAGAGATTACCTCCTGCTGCTCAAAAAGAAATATTTTGAGAGATATGGTTAAGTATTGGGATTTACCATTAGTATTGATTGAGGGCGTTTATTCTAAAAAAGCAGGAGTTGGAGTTAAGCATAAAATTGTTGATAGTTTTGATGAGTTGGATATGGATAGTAAAGTTTTTGAGCAAGCAATAATGCAACTCAACAAACACAAGTGGACTGGAGTACCAAACCAAGCAACGCCATATTGTAGTGAGTATTTAAAAACAAGACCAGCACACTCATTTTGTAAAGAAGTATTTGGAAAGAAAAAAAGAAATTACAAATCCTGTTGCAGAGCAGTTAACATTATTTTAGTATGGATGATTTCATTAAGTTAGTTGAGGAGATGAGAAAGTTGCAAAAGCAATATTTCAAGACCAGAGATAGAGATGTTTTGATTAGGTCAAAAGAGTCAGAGAGAAAGGTTGATACTTTTATTAAAGATTTAAGAGAGCCAAAATTTGGATTTTGATGATGTAAAAAGGAGAAAGGATTTGGCAGAGTTTAATATGTGCCGAATGAAAGAGTGCAAGTTTTATAATGGGATTTGCACACATGACTTTGATACGGTTGATAAGAGAACAGGAGAGAATATTTGCCCATTAAATGAGAACAGCGTTGAAAGATTAAATTTTAAAGGCTGAATTATATTAAAAATTATGTTTAAATTAGTGCCATTAAAAATCGAGAGCAAATGATTAAATTAGTAGTAAAGCACGTAAGCACAAAAGACCAAAAAACCCAAACCACAATAACATTTTCCACTAAAGAAAGTATTGGAAACATTGACAGAATTGCAATGGAAAACTCGCCAGGCATTTTAATCTTTGAGAAAGATTTTAAAAAGGAGGGAATTGAGAGAGCGATTAAGGATGTTGATTTGGGAGTTGAGTATGGCAAACACAGTCCAAGCAAAAAATTAAGAGGTAAACTTTATGAGTATTGGCATAACAATGTAACCGATGAGGATTGGGAGTATTGGTATGTTAAGAAAATGGATGGAGTTTTGGATTTTATGACTAAACAATTATCGTAATGAAAAGGAGAGATGTTTTATTATATGGTCAATCAAATAAGCAAGGGAGTTTTTTGATGGCAAATAAACAGGAGATGCAGGAATTTTTTAAGGCTTGGCCAGAGAAGTTTTTTACTCTAAAAATCGAAGTCCATAAAAATCAACCTTTGAGCATTCCGTTAATCGTTTATTACAAAAAGAAAGTTGTACCAGATATGCAAAGAGCGTTTTTTGATGCAGGAGATAGGTACACAGCAGAGGAGACTGATTTGGTTTTGAGGTCAGCAAGTCCAATTTGTAAAAAAGAGGATTATAATTTTGGGAGGAAAAAATGGGAGAGCGTAATTATTGAGTTGGAGGATATGGATAACCAACAATTAGTTTTCTTTATAGAGCAATTAAAAGATTTCGCAGCAGTTAATTTTGGGGTTTACATAGAAGACCCCGAACAGTTTAATCAATAAATAATTTTACAGATGGCAAAGAGAGATATGTACTCAAAAAGTTGGATTACTGAAAATGCAATACAGATAGTCCAGAGATACGAAAAAGGAATTTTGACAATTAGAGGATTACATTACCAATTGGTAGGAATTGGAATGACAAATACCGATAGGCATTATAAGAGAGTTGTTAATGCTATGATACAAGCGAGATGGGATGGGTTGATTGACTTTGATGTTTTCAGCGATAATGATAGAGAAATGATTGGCTCAACTCGTTATGAGGAAACAGATGTTGATGATAAGGTTGATACTGCAAAATATCAATTAAAAGCGTGGATGCGTAATTATAGCAAAAACAGATGGGAAAATCAACAGTATTATCCAGAGGTATTTATTGAAAAGAAAGCATTGCAAGGAGTGTTTGGGAAACCTTGCAAAAGATTAGATGTTACTTTGGGAGCGTGTAAAGGTTACCCAAGTTTAACTTTTTTAAATGAGGCAGCCGAAAGATTTAAGATGGCAGAGATGAGAGGTAAAACACCAATCATTTTATACTTTGGAGATTATGACCCAAGTGGAGAGGATATACCGAGGAGCATACAGGATAATCTGGAGAGGTTTGGAGTAGAGGTTGAGGTGCGTAGATTTGCATTGATGGAGGAGCAAGTTGTTGAATGGGGATTACCTCCTGCTCCTGCAAAGAAAACAGATAGCAGGACAGCAAATTGGAATGGACTTGGATGCAGTATTACCAGAGAAGTTGCAGGATATGTGTACGGATGCAATAAATAGCGTATTTGATGAGGATAAGTATGATGAGTTAAATGAGCAGGAGGATGAGGAGAGAGAGGTTTACCAAACTGAATTAAAAAGATACGTTAACGAGGAGTTGAATGGCTAAAAGAAAGGTATCTAAAAAAGAGAGTGTTTATAATATTCTCAAAGGTCAAACAATTACAATTGTTGCTCGAAAGAAAGGACAGGAGGAAAAGCAGAAAGATATGGAGTATACAAAAGCATTAGAGGCGAAAGCAAAATTTGAGGCATTGGGTTGGTCGGTAAGCCTCTACCAAGTTGGATTTTATCAACCATTTAATAATAATAAATAATAGTAAAATGAAAAACACGGAGTTATCGCAATTTACATTGCAAAAAGTAAAAACAAAAGGTCAAGGTCTGGAGGCTACTTTTGAAGTGCAGGAAACCACAGGAGTTGAAGTTTACCACGACCAGAAAACAGTTAAAAGTGATAAAACACCTCATCCAGATTTGACTGCAATTATTAAAGTTTTCAGAGGACACATGGGAGAGATTTTTTACTTCTCAACAATTAGAGAGTTGATTGATAGTAAAGTTTTTATGCCAAACCCATCACAAACAAAAATCCTTGCATCAAAATACAATGATTTAGAGAGCAAGATTAATGTTACAGGCGTTTCTGTATCTGGAAAAGAGGAAAACAAAGGAATGATTATTACTGCAAAGCTGAAAACAGAAACAGGACAGGAGGTTGCAATTAATTCTCAACGTATTAAATTCAATGGAACCAAGTACGGATTTGAGGAGGATTTGGAGAACTTGATTACAGATTTGGAGGCAGAGGTTTTTGAGTATGTAATTAATGGAAAACAGGCGCAGATTGAGATGGCATTTGATGATGAGCCAGATGGAAAGACCAAAGCAGCAGGAGTTGAGAAAGATGATGATGGGCAGTTGGATATGATGGAGGAGGCTTTGAAAGATGATGAGAAAGTTGAGGAGGAGGAAAGCCAAGAGGAGGAGTAATTGGAGTTACCAATAAAAATATCAACACGAGAGGAGTTTGAGTATGTAATGAGCCGAGATTACAACCCATTATTGGATTGGAAAAAGTTTATTATACCAAACTCTTTGCGTGTAGATATTCAGAGAGAGATGTTTGGGCAGAGCTTTATTAGTAAAGGGAGTAATATTGTAGATGCCAACCAAAGATTTTACCGTTATATGTGGGAAACAAAAACCCATATTTGCGAGGAGTGTGGAAAACCTTTGAGCCATTACAGTTCGGTTTTTATTAGTCATATTTTATCCAGAGGAGCAAAGCCAGAAATGGCACACGATTGCAGGAATATAAATATACTTTGTTTCAATCATCATAACCAATGGGAACAGGAGACCACAAGAAAGACAATGAAAATTTATAAAACCAATTTAATAATAATCCAGATTTTAAAAGATGATTACAAATGATACTAAGTAAACCAATAATATTTTTCGACCTTGAAACAACAGGAGTAAATATTGTAAAAGATAGGATTGTGCAAATAGCAATCTTAAAAATTTCTCCAGATGGAGAGCAGGAGCAAAAAAAGACTTTGGTTAATCCTGGCATTGATATTCCAGAGGGAGCAACAGAAGTTCACGGAATTACAAACCAGATGGTTCTGGGAGCGCCAAGTTTCAAACAAATAAGCAAAAGCCTTGCAGAGCAAATGAAAGGATGTGATATTGCAGGATATAACAGCGATGTTTTTGATGTACCGCTTTTAATTGAGGAGTTTAGTAGAGCAGGCATAGAGTTTCCAGATGCAGGAGAGGAGATTAATTTTGTTGATGTTCTAAAGATAGAGAGGAGGATTAATAGCCATAAACTTACTGAAACTTATAAAAGATATACAGGAGAGGAGTTGGATGATGCACACGATGCAATGAATGATGTTATTGGAACTGCAAAAGTATTATTTGCTCAATTAGAGAAAATGAATGATGATGCAAGAACAAATGATTTTACAGTTGAGGAGTTGGATTTGTTTTGCCAAGATGAGAGAAAGCGAGTAGATTATGCAGGGAAACTTTATGAAAAGGATGGAGAGGTTTATTGGAGTTTTGGAAAGCATAAGGATTGTTTGGTTAAGGAGGAGAGGCAATATGCTGATTGGGTTTTGAGGTCGGATTTTCCAACAGACACAAAAAATAGAATTAAAAAAATATTGAGCAATGAGTAAAGCAAGAGGAATGAGCAACAATGCTCGAAACAAAAGGGAGTTTAAAAAAATCCAATTAAAACTCAATGGTTATCTTAATGCTTTTATAAGTATCTGTTATTTTGAGGAGAAAAAATTGGATTGGAATATTATAACCGAGAAAGAGTTTACCAGATTGAGAGGTAAATGGAAAGCCTTTTGTAAAAACAAAGGATATTCGGAGGATGTTATTGCAGCTTTTCATTGGGATTGTATGTTGCTAAAAGTTGATTTAATAATGCAGACCAAGTATGAGAAAGAGGCAGATAAAAATGAGATATTAGTTTATCTAAAAAAAGGAATGACACCGTTAGAAGTGGCAGACTATATGTTTAAAAATTCAAAAACAACAGAAGTATGAAACCAGTAAAATTTGACGAGCAAAATATGGTGTTCGGAGAGAACCAGAAAGAGTATGGAGATTTACCAGCATTTAGAGACCGAGAGGGGCAAGTGATTACTTGTTGGGAATTAGAGGAGGGAGAGTTGGAGCAAATCCAGAAAACAGGAAAAGTTTATTTAAGACAATTAACTTTTAATCAACCATTACAACCTGTTTCTTTGCATATAGCATCTCCATTTGTTGAACCAGAAAAAACAGAGGATTAGTTATGAGTACAGTTAATAAACTTGTTTATGTTATTTAATTAAAATAAGTTTGTTGAATGTATTTAGAAAAAATAAAAACGCTATATCTGGAGGAAAAATTAAGTACAACAGATATAGCAAAAAAATTAGGTTATTCAGTTAGTAAAGTAAGGTATTGGCTAAAAAAAGAGAATTGTTTGAGAAGTCGTGCAGATGGTCATAAATTATCAATACCAAAAATGGGAAAGCAAAGTATTGGAAAAAAGCGAGTTTTTACAAAACAGCATAAAGAAAATATGAGTTTATCAGCTTTACAAAGAGGAGAGAATAATGCTAAAGGTTATTATAAAAATAGCAATGGTTATCTTGAATTTACAAGAGGAGATTTAAAAGGTAAAATGATACACGTTTTTATAATGGAGTGCTTGAAAGGCAGAAAACTGAAAAGAAATGAAGTAGTGCATCACAAAGATGGTAACAAAATAAATAATTCAGTTTATAACCTTGAATTAATGTTAAAATCAGAGCATTCCAGATTGCATGCAAAAATGAATTTTAAAGACAGAAAAATTAATAATAAAGGACAATTACAATGAAAAATTTAGTGATACTTATTGGGAATATAGGAGATGATATAAAAATGCACCATTTTGAGAATGGAGGATGTATTGCAAGGTTTCCATTAGCTACCTCATCATCTTATACAAATAAACAAACAGGAGAAAAAGTTACCAATACAGAATGGCACCAATGTGTAGCAAGAAACAAAGGAGCAGAGTTGTTAGAGAAGTATGTAAGCAAGGGAGATAGGTTGTATATTAGAGGAAATATAACTTACAGAAAGTGGACAGACAGTAATGGAGTAGAAAGATATAGTACGGAGATTAATGTTGATGATTTCACATTTTTAACAACAAAAAATCAAAATCAACAAAATGCCACAAGTAGTCAACCGCCTGCTCAACCGCAACAAAATGGAGGTAGTAATGAGGAATCAGATGACCTACCGTTCTAAGATATGAAATTGAGTTTTGAGAAACTTTGCGATATGATTAATGATGATGCCAAGCTCACGGAATTAAACCGAGTTTGGCATTATGTTGTTAAGCATAAATTAGAATTTACGAGCAACCAAATTCGTTTCTTAAATGACAGGCTTAATGAGATAGGAGCCAAGGTTATTAATAATGAGGTTATAAAGAAAGAGGAGCAGATTGATTTGTTAATGATTAGGATTGTAGATGGGAGATTGGTAAGTTGAATGAGTGCTATGATTATGCAATAAGCATTGAGGATGATTTAACCCAGAAAGAAAGAGAGTATTTGGGAGAGATGTTTTGGTATTGTTACCAAGATATAATTGACAGAGAGCAAAAGGAATATGAACAATTAAAAAAAGAATTTAAAATGCAACATTCAAACAAGGAGTACAATGCGACTTTACACACAAGAAAAAAAGCGCTAACAGTTAAAAATCCATACGCAGAATATATTGCGAGAGGAGAGAAAAAAATTGAGGTAAGGAGTAGAGATACAAAGCACAGAGGAGAGTTGATTATTTGTAGTAGTCAAAAGCCTGTAATACAAGAGATGCAAAGCGGATGTATTTTAGCATCTGTAAATTTATGGCAAACAAAACCTTTCAAAGATTTAACGGAGGAGGAGAAATTGAGCACCAAAATACCAAGAGAGCAATGGGATGGATTGGATGAGCATTATGGATGCTTTTTAAAGGATGTGATTAGAATGGTTGAGTACCCTGTAAAAGGACAGCTTGGAATTTTCAACCTTGTAATGGATAGGATGGAATTTATACCTTACAATAATGCAGAGGTTAGTGAGTTGATTGAAACGCACAAACCAAAGGAATTTGATAGGAAAGCAGTTGCAATCGGATGTTTATTTATAATAATTATCTTTGCAATAGTGGGGTTTGCTATATGGGGCATAATAAAAGCATTCAGCTAATCCAAAATAAATTTATAACTCTATGCAGAGCGGATTTGTAAAAACATCGCAAAAAGCATATTCATAAAAAATAACCGATGGCAGCAAATAAGAGAAATGATAAACAAAAATCACAGGACAGAACATTGATAGCAAATTGGATGGTTCAAAACAAAACTGTAAGAAAGATACAGGAGTTGTTGAATGAGAACAATTTGGAGAAAGGGAAAGGCTATACTTTGTCATTAGGACAAATTGCAGCCGATATGAAAATTGTATTGAAAGAGTGGCAGGATGAGAGAAAGGAGTTTATTGATTTTGTTGTTGATAGGGAGTTAAAGAAATTAGATATTATTGAGGCTGAATGTTGGGAGGCTTGGGATAAAAGTAAGCAGGGAAAAAAGACAACTAAATTTTCTGGAGGTCAAATAACAAATACATCCGTATCTGGAGGAAAGATTAAGGAGAGAAGTTTGGAGGAAACAAGCGGAGAGGTTAAGTACCTTGACAAGATTTTTGATTGTATGGATAGGAGAAAGGATTTACTTGGATATGCAGCAGCTAAAAAAGTTGAGTTTTCTGGTAGCATAGGAGTTGGAGTTACACCAATGAG
>Ga0115031_1000199_pt1 | contig 41902 bp, 19 predicted proteins | sample Maine_Asex4_meta_FD_87301 | JGI IMG/M metagenome (GOLD analysis project Ga0115031, IMG submission 87301) | Marine algal microbial communities from Maine, USA - Maine_Asex4_metaG | ecosystem: Host-associated > Algae > Red algae > Unclassified | place: Maine, USA | collected 2015-01-05
TTGAATATCAGCTGAATCACCTATGATTAGCATAAATTGACCAATGGTTCCAGCACCACCAGTTGCAAGAGTATAACTTGTAGTTACACCCGCTACAGTAACGTCTAAAGAACCACCGTTCCAGCCGTCACCGAATGTATCGGTTGCTTTTATAGTATATGTATTCTGAGCTTGCGCTGCAGTAAATGACATCATACCAACAACCAACAACATAATTATATTTCGTATCGTCTTATTCATAATTAATTGGTTGTTTTTAATTGGTTAGTAATTCAGTAACCTCCAATTTCAAAAGTTCGAGAAATGCGTCAGACGCATTAAATCGACCCACCATTTTCTGATGGTTTCTTTCGATAGCATTGGAAACTACGTTAGGATAATTCGTCCAGTCAATATATTCCGAAAGAGAGGAATAGTAAACTGAACGGATACTCATTTCACCAACTTCATCAGAAGCTATGGTCTGCTGGACCATAACTCCATTGTCAGCAGTAAGTTTTACTTTAGTTACATCCATACTAACAAGATCCGCTGACTTCATGTCTTGCATGAGTGGTCTTAGAACTTGTTGTGCGTCAGTAGCTTCCATAAAACTCTGAGCGTTCCCCATAGAGGAGAATACAAAAACACATAGAACAGCTAGGCAAGACTTTGCCAGTATGTTCCCCGTGGTTTGCGAAAAGGTCTTTAATACACTTTTCATGAGATTGAGTTTTGATTTAAATTAAGTTAACTAATGTTCTTTTTTGGTTCATAGCATAAATACAAATGTCACATCGCAGCCAACTTTATGGCTACAATATGTAAGCTTAGTGAACCAAACTTATATCGTAATTCGAAGGGGAAACTTGGGGTTGATTTCGCCGGCAAGTATTCGTCCTCTTAAATTATACGCTTAGTGATTTTCGTCTCATTATACCACAACTTATTGAGGTATAGTATTCGTCAGCAACAAAGATACATTTTCAACATTCTTTCAAGCTACCCAAATGTGGGTAAATTAAATATTACAAATTATCATAATATTTAATAACCAATCTAATAATGAATTAGATTATTTTATCCTTGAAAATAAATGTGTATCTCTTATTACACACTTCAACTCCACAAATTTAACTATCTATTCTAAGATGAAGAAAATATATATATAATATTTTTAATTATATAGTTAAATCTTTGGTAATCAACTGTTTATAGTTGATAATTTTAATTGAATATTACAACGAAATAGAGCATTTCATCATATTTGGAGTATATATATACAAAAGGCGCTACAAATTTGCAGCGCCTTTTGAAATCGATAAAAGGGTATTGATTTATTTTTCTTCTGGAACCATTTCTATTAGTTCTGTATCAGTCATCATATTGTCCTGTCTACCCAACTCTACCTTGATTGAAAACTCATGAGCCCCATTTGAGTATTGACTCAAATCATTTCTTGAAACATTGTACGAATAGGCAAAATTTAATGCATTAACTCTAGTACCTATGGTAAATCCAAATCTTTCATCCGCTCCAATGGTATAGGTAAGACCTCCGAGTAATTTATCATCAAGAAAATGCAATAGTACATTTAAATCTATATGAGTTGGAACATAATTAAGCTGCTTTATATACACTGAAGGCTCAACATCAAAGTCGTATCCTACTACATCCCATAGATAACCTGCATGTAATATGTAATTAAATTCGTTCTCAAAATTATCATCGACATCATCTAACCTCGAACTAATAAGATTAGGTAATACCAAACCATAGCTCACATTGCCATTATACAAGCCATTGACACCAAAGGAGACATCAAAAAATTCTGTTCCATCTAATCTATTACCAATTTCAGGATCTTGTTCATTCAATGAATTACCTACCACCGAACCATTTAGTGAATGTTGGATATATTCACCAGTAAGTCCAAAACCTATTTTATTGGTTGCTGACTCTATCGTATAACTTAGTGCAGCCTGTCCTTTAGTTGTTCTTAGATCACCATTGCGATCATTCAATAATAGGGCTCCAAACCCAAGTCTATTGCCAATAGGTCCGTCATAGCTGAAGTAATAACTTTTTGGAGCACCGGGAAAGGTGGACCAGTTACTTCTATAATTTCCAATCAATCTGTGAAACTCCGAATTTCCAGTGGCACCAGGATTGATAAGAACAGGATTTATAAAGTGTTGCGTTGTAATATATCTTTCATCGAAATACCTTGCTTGGCCACTCATCGAAAGCGATACAAAAAGGAAAGCCGATAATATTAATAAATTGCGTTGCATTTTCATGTTGAATTTCTCTTTTATAATTAGGGCTTATCGTGTTTCTCTTATAACGTTCACATAACCTTTGAAAATTCTGTGATCTCCATTATCAAATGTTGAGTCCATCACCCAGTAATAGGCACCTTCTGAAACTATTTCACCATTGAGATCTGTTCCATCCCATCCTCCTTGATAGTTAACCGCTTCGTGAACTATTCTACCAAATCGGTCGTAGATTGCAAAGGTATTTGGGAAATCTGTTGCACACATAACAAATAAATCGTCATTTTGGCCATCACCATTTGGTGTAAGTACAGTTGAACTTTCTCCACAAGCTGCATCTTCAGGTCCTGGTCCAGGGCAATCTTCGACAGTATAGATTTGAGATTCAGTACACCCTTTTACATCTTCAACCTGAACTTCATAAATTCCGGCAGGTAGATTTTCTGGATTCGTTGTATTGTCTAAAATTGGTGACCAAGTATACGTTAGACCATCAGCGCCTCCTGTTGTGCTTATCAAAATTGATCCTGAATCAGAGCCATCATCACATACAATATCTTCTTCTGTTATCACAATTGGTGGATCACCACCAATATTTACGTTAAGTGGAGTACTAAAACCTGCGGAACCCGTCACTAATAAGTCATAATCTCCTTGACATAAACCGGTTGCAGGTAAAGATGAAAATTCGAAAACATCTCCTTGGTCATTTGTAAATGTAAAAATGAAAGGAGCTTGTCCAAACACATCTGCATTATATACTCCATCACAATCGTTACCACAAAAAGTATCTTCAATTATTTCATTTTCTACAATTGGAGGCCCAGGCTCTGTAACATCAGCTACTACAATTGCTTCAGAAATAGCCCAAGTACAACCTGCCATATCAGTCACTGTCAAGCCATACTCCCCTGCATTTAAATTGGTTTGATTGGGTGCTCCTTGGACTAAACCAGCTGCATTCTCTGGTGCCCAATTATATGAATATCCAGGCATACCACCTGTTGTAGTAGTCAAAATCGTACCTGGAGAAATATCTGATTCTGGAGTCGTTGTTATATCAACGTTGACTGGATCTACAGTTCCAATTTCAAAGCCTTCTACAAAGGCAGGATTGAAACTAGCGTCGCTTATCATGATTCCATACATACCAGGAACCAAGTTATCCAGGCTATCGCAAGAGATTATAGAGCCATCTGGTGCCATAACTTCACAATCATAAGGAAAACAGCCGCCTGAGATTGTAAAGTCAGCCGTACCATCATCTTCGTTACACGAGGTATTTGTAGTTGTTAGTTGTTCTATAGTAGCTTGTTCTACTCCATTAAAAACTGTTGTAGTAAGTACTATGGAGCAGTTACCCGTAGCGCTTGTTATTGTACAAGAGTAGGTACCTGGATCCAAATTATTTTGAGTAGGATCGTTGGTTGCTCCTGGAAAACTCCACTCATAGTCAAAAGATCCAGACTGGTTTAGGGTTATAGATATTGATCCACCATCACAATCTGCATTTGTAACTGTCGCTGTCCCAGTAAGGTTATAATCTATTCCTACAGGAAATGTTGCTACTTGCGTGCAGCCTAAAATTGCATCTGTCACCTCTAGTGTATAAGTTCCAGAAATAAGCCCTCCAATATTACATCCAATGGCTCCATTATGAGGCCAAATGCAGTTATATGTTCCTGAACCGCCTGATATCACTGTATTTACGCCTCCTAATGCGTTGCACGTTTCAGGGAATATTGTTCCTGTAATCACTAGTGGATTTGCATCTAGAATGGTGTAGGACATTTCTTCTGCCACCACACCTGGCACTTCCACTCTTAGCACGTAATTTCCCGGTGGCTGACCTGTTAGGTTACAACCAGTCGTTGGTATAACACCACCACCTGCAAAACCTTGAAACCAAGTACAGGTAACTGGCATTCCACAACTTGCTGTTGGATTAATGGTTATAGATCCTGTAGAACCTCCAAAACATGAAGGAGGAGAAATACTTGCGGTACCAAAGTTGATCACACAATCCGGAGTAATTCCGCAAATAATAGTATAAGGACAAGGACTCAAGCTTACATTAGTCACTGGATTACCGTCACCGTCACCGATTTCTATTGGAACTTGAGAATCGCCTATAAAATCCATTTGTCCAGTTAAATTAGTACCGGTACATTGGGTGGCATCAAAACATATTGAAAACAAAACAGATCCATCGGGAATAGTTTGGCCTTGACCACTTGTACTATTCCAGCTGACTCTGATTAAATTATTTTGGATCTGATTAAAATCACCTGCTTGTAAGGTGTTTAGGTTTTGAACACCAGTATAGCTTAATTGGCTATCATCCCAAGTAAGTTGAAATTGAACCGATGCTATATTCGAAAAGCCTGTAGCTCTGACATCTATGCAACCGTTTTCACCAGCTGTTAAGTTTGTTCCATTACAGTTTAAGGCAAAAGGTACATCTCCACTAGCAGTGAAAGTTCCCATTTCAGTAGTCACATCAAGAATATTTCCATCAGCATCTGAGGCCTCAATAAATACGTTTGTAAGGTCAATTATCTTTAAAGTTGATGTAGAACCGGCAGCTCCAGTCACATCAAAGCATATTTCAAAAACAGTTCCTCCATTTGGCAATGTTACTGGAGTTATTCCAGAGTCATCAAACCAGTTGAAGCCAAGCATTCCTTGGTCCATTTGTGAATCACCGATACCAAGTCCAGGTAAAGAAGAATTTTCAATTTCTGTGAATGTTAGGACATTTGGATCCCACATTAATCCTCCTTGAAATGTCTGTATATTGATAAAATTGTCTGCAGTCATAGGGATACAGACGCTTCCGCCTGGATTTCCAATTGCATCTTCCATCGTAATCACGAGTCCATCTCCTGGTGGAGGTGGTGGTCCATCATTGACAGAAATAGTACTTGAGCTTGTTGTAAAGTCTATTTCTTCATCATTTGAGTCCGAAAACACTATTATAGAAGGATCGTCGGTAAACTTAAAGGTACTTGATGTTCCTGCAGCACCAATAATATCAAAACATACCTCATATAATAACGATCCGTTTGGAAGGTTTTGAGGGGTAACTCCTGTATTATCAAACCAGTTAAAGGCTAACATCCCTTGATCTATGCTGCTTTCACCAAATACAGTACCTGGTAGAGCGGGATTTTGAGTACCTGTATATGATAATACTGCTGGATTCCACATCATACTAGCCTGAGCTGTCTGGACATCCATGAAATTATCAACAGTTACAGAAACACAGACGTTGTCTCCACTATCACCACTAACATTGTTACTATTTAAAACAATACCATCCTCACCGCCGCTTCCGCCACCTGTCTCACAATCAGTTCCAGGCAGTACAAATGGTAATATATTAGAAGTAGCTCCTATATCATCAAAGTCAGCGTTAATGACTTCTATGTTTTGAAAAGGAGGAATATTTCCAATCATTACGGCAGTAGAATCACAATCTGTCCCAACAACATTCATTCTTACAGTGAAGAGTGTTGTATTGTCTGGAATCGAGAAAGGATCGGTACTGGAATGACTCCATGAAACTGACATTTGACCATCATCTAAGGTTGTCATTGGAGATGGAATTCCAACATTGCCAGCAGAAAATTGTTCTAGTACGTCAGTTACGTTGATAACAGTGTCAAATGACAACACCGTAGAATCCCAGAGGATAAAGTATTGTAATGTAACTATTTCATCGAAATTTGCGACTGAAACGTCCACATCTACTGTTCCACCAGGGGTGGGAGTACTATTTGTTGAAAAAGTAACCTCTAATTGTGCTGAAGCACTAAAAGAAAAGAGCAATGTGAAAATTATAAAGATAATGTGTTTTTGCATCATCGGGATTTTAATGTATAGGGCATAAAATTAACATTCCTGCTCTTAATAAACTATGATTGGAGCAGTTATTTTCAATAATGAAAACGTTATTTTAGTAGAAATAGAGGCTCATAGACAAAAAGAAGCCAAGAGTAAATTTTACCCTTGGCCATTATAGGAATTTATTGATTGTACTTTTTACTTAATCAAAAGCATTTTTTTCGTTTCACTTCCATATTCTGTATCTAGTTGATAGTAAAGAAGACCGCTTGCATTGATTTCGTTAGAATTAATACCCAACTCATTGAAACCCTTCTCAAATTGTCCATTGGTTGAATAAACCAATTTACCTGAAAGATCTATAATACTAATGGTAGCTGATCCAGACGCAGGCAAGTAAAATCCAATATTTGTGATATCACTAAATGGATTTGGCTTGTTCTGTAATAATCTCAATTGATCAATTGCTTCAAGCTGACCTTCAACCTCAAGTTTCAACTGACTTATTTCATCATCGTTGTTATAGATTTCTGCACTTAATACTTCGTCAACAAGACTTAGAGAAGCATTACTGATTTCTCCATCAACTTTTGCTGTAAACTCTAGAGTCAAGGCATCTTTAAGGTTTTGAGTTTTAAAATCATTCCATGAGAAGCTTATCAATCCAGGATTTTGTAAGTGATAGTTGTTTTCACTCAAGGTAAATTTGTCGCTGCTTATTCCATCAAAGTCTAGCATATGAAAATCATAGTTTAATGCAAACTGCATTCCTATCAGTTCATTCAATTCTCCTCGTAGCGTTATTGCAACTTTATCTCCTTGTTTGAACGCTTCATTTGAAATATTCAAAGTCCTTACATTTCTTGAGTCTGTATTTCCAGAGGCAAATCCCAAAACTACATTGTTGTTTACGTCTCCAATCTTCACAGCAATAAAGTCATTACTCATCTGATCACTATCCATGTTGTTTAGTGAAATTGATTCAGCAAATGGCCAAGGTGAATTTGGATCAGCGAAAATAAATTCTGAATCAACAAATCTCCAGCTTACATTATTTGGCAGCTCATTAATTATACCTAAGACTAATTTTCTTAACTGGATAAGATCCACTGCTGAAATTGTCTCAGAGTTATTTGCATCTGCAGCAATCAATTTATAAGGACTGTCAAGTTGACTTATCCCTAATATGTGCTTTTGAATCAATAGAATATCTAATGTTGATACCCCATTCAAATAGTTTACATCATTATCTGCCTGAAGCATGTAATTATCTTCTGACAATACATCATCAAATAAGTATGTACCATCGTTACTTGTTTCAATCATATCTGACTGTCCACTGTTGATGTCATTAAGAACAACATCTACACCTTCAATCATTTTATCAGTCTCAGTAAAGATTGATCCAGCAATATTTATTCTTGAATTGTTTGGATCAAAATCAGTTGAATCAATTACCACTGTATCACAAATCAATCCATTTGCCTGGATGTTAATTGTCGTTGTACAGAAATCAGAATTACCACATTCATCTGTAACAAATATATCCAAAGTCATGATTCCTTCATCTTCACAACCTAATTCTAGAAATGAACTTCCATCTTCGAAAGTAAAAATCAAATCGTCATGATCAGTACAATTATCTGTACTACCTAGGTCAAAATCTGAAGCCCAGATTTCTACACTTGGTAGAGATTGTCCAATCTGAATCATCAGTACAGTTGTGATACCACCCAAGCAATACGGCAAAGGTCTTATAGTATCAGTTTCTGTTACCACGATATCTATCGAACATTCAGCAGGAGGATTATTACAACTATTATAGATAAAGAAATTAGCTGTGTGTGTTCCCTTTGGAAGAGGCTGTAAAGTTATTGTTCCATCAGTTGTAGAAATTGAAGCTACTTCTTCGACAATTTGTCCATTTGATACAACATTGTAAGCCATATCGTGTGGAAGTATTGGCTGCTCCAAGCAATCATCATACCCCCATGGCACATTAAGTCTAACACTGTTCATACATGTTGCATCATCAAGTGTTTGTGAAACTTCATCAGCACATTCTTGGATAGTTGGTACAGCTGTATTTGATACTTTTATAATCTGTGTATGTGTATAGTAACCAGCTAAACTTCCTGAGTTAGGAACGTATTCGCACCAGTCTATTACAGTATGTAATCTTCTTATTTTAAAGCAAATTCCGTCAACGTTATAGAATCTCTGGTCTTCAGATGTGTAGGCAAAATTTGCACAACTTGTAAATTCAGTAACAGGGCTTCCATTTATTGTAGGAACTCCTGCTGTAGCTGAAACTTGTGAGCAATCAATGTCCATATCTGATGGGAAAATAATGTTTGTATTGAAATTTGATTCAATTGTAATTCTTTGTTGACAAGAATTTAAGAATACCTTCTCTCCATTTAGTGTATAGAACCAGCTACGGGTAACAAAACCAGTAGAACAGTCTCCATCTATGTTTGCTGAATCTTCGTAATCAAGAACAATTGAACCACTACAAGTAGCTTCGCTTACAACAGGCATACTTGGGTCCCCATATAGACTTGACTCATCATATTCAGAACAACCGATTGTTATATTTTGCTCAGGACAGCTTTGTAATTCAGGACCAAATTTGTCTTGAACTTCAACATTAACTGAGCAGGTATTTGTATTTCCTGATGCATCCGTTACAAGTAATTCAACTTGTACATATTCAAATGCTAAATCAGCACAACAGAACTGGACAAAATCTCCAAATACTGTATCGTCCCCTTCATAGTCATCTAATGCACTACAAGGAGTACTAGGTCTTCTTACTTTTAAAGTTACTTCTTCTGAACATGCATCATATGATCCATCATCAAAGGAAATTGCTTCAGCTCTAGCCCATCCGTCTTCGCTTAATGCTACTGCTGTAAACTGATCGCAAATTGCAAATGGTGCGCCTCGATCTCTTATAAAAGATTCAAATCTACATTCAGTTGTATTTCCACAACCATCAGTTGCAATATACTTTACCCAAAAGGTATCTACTGGAATATTTTCTGCGGTAAAAGTACCGTCACCGTTATTTACTGTCGGATTAAACGGTTGATCTACATCATTAACATCTCTTTCGTCAGCTCGTAAAATTTGAACATCAAAAGTTACAGCAGAACAATCAAATAAGAATTGAACTCCTGTTTTATCTGTAGAACTTAAAGGCTCAAAGGTAATATCAGTTGTACAGCCAAAATCATTGGCAGTAAATGTCAGAGTATCTGGTGGGCAAACTAAAAACGGTGGTTGATTATCAGAAACTTTTATTGATTGTACAAAAGTTCTTGAAGTAGATTCACACCAATCTAATATTGTCCATGTTCTGATAATTTTGAAAGATCCTCCATTTGCACAAAGGTCAATTCTATTGTCAGAAAATGCTACGCTTATTTTACATAAATTTTCTTCTCCTGGAATCAAATCAATCCCATCAATGCTTGGATAACCTACTCCTGTATCAGAAGGATCTGGGTAACCGTTTTGATTTGTATCCCAAGAACTAAAGTTAAAATCAGGCATTCCGTCACCATCCGTATCGTCTAGTTGACATTCAAGTTCAACATTAGGTGGGAAAACAAAATCCGCACTCGAAACTGAAGGTTTATTATAGCAAATAGTAAAATTACAAGTTGGTGAAACGTTTCCTGATACATCAACTGTTCTATAAGAAATGACTCTCTCATAAGCACAAATAGGATCAGTTTGCCCTTCACACTCAACATCATTTAATTGGTCGAAAAGCAAATCAATTGAGCCTTCGGAGCAGTTATCTTCTATATCACCTGAGTCTGAAAAAACAGATGTACTTTCAAAACAAAGCTCTGCACTAGTAACCTCTGTTACATCTGCACTATTGAGGCTGATTCTCCATGTGCCAGTTATGACTTCATCAGAAGTTTGTACACCAACAAAGGCAACCATGCTGGTTCCACTTCCAGAATAAGTAGCAGCATATGCCATACCATCTGGGCCCAAGATCATTATCCCAAATGAAGTAGCTCCACCTGTAAATTCAAGATCTAAAGAAGCAGAAGTAATTAGCTCCCAAGGAAATGCTTCATTGGTAAGTTCAATAAAAAATTGGTATACACCAGGGGCGGCATTAACGTCATCTGTATCTTCTGCGGTAAAGCATTGTGATGAAGATGTCATTAAATCATCTGGAAAACTTCTTGTACATGCAACAGTTACATCATCTAAGCAAGTAACTTCTGGTGCAAGCTTGTCTTCAATTGTTAAGAAACTCCAACAAGAAAACACATCTCCATTAGCATCGGTATATTCAATACTAGCTTTGAAATTTAATCCATCGCTGAGAGACAAAGTTGGGTGAATTAACAGACCGCCAAACATTTCGGATTCGGCAATAAAGTTATCATTTAGGTCTGTAATTACAACTCTATATTCACAGCTTGCATCAAGCGGATTGTCTGTGAGAATGTGAGCTGGAGTCACCTCCGCTTCACAATTTCCATCGACAGATAATTGTCTGTCTCCACAAGTGAGTGAACATTGCGCTGTCAGTACTGAAGTACCAAACAAACCAAAAATAATTAAGGTGCACAGAAAGGCATTAGTTGTTGCTCTTGATGCAAACCCACGTAGTGTTAACGTTAGTGATTTCATTGTTAAAATCGGTTTTAGGTTATTTACTTACGTAAATAATTCTTAAAATTTTTACAAACGTTCAGGCTAACAGGGGATAAGTACCGGGGGAGGTAGACCTATTATAAATTCTTTATTTTAGTATTGAACAAGCTGATGCTCCAAGGCCATTTTGATCAAATTAACAGTGTTTCTCACTCCTAATTTTCTCATAATGTTTTTGCGATGTACGCACACAGTTTGGTCACTTATAAATAGCTGCTCAGCTATTTCTTTGTTGTTTTTAGCTTGAGCGATAAGAGACAAAACTTCATGTTCTCTTTTCGTCAATTTTCTTTTTATGATAAATCTATCTTCAAATCTGCTTTTCGGCTCAACTGATTTTTTGTCAAGCTTCTTTTTATTAGGGGGAGTAATGTGCAGTCCTGGAGCGATGTATCTTTTATTTTCCATTACATCTGAAATACCTTGCAAAAGATCCTCAACAGAATTTGATTTTAGAATATAACCATCCGCTCCATTTATTAAAGCTTCCTTTACATACCTATAATCATCGTAAGAGGTACAAATTAAGATCTTCAAATCTTGAAAATACTTTCTAACCAGTGGAATTAATTCTAAGCCGTCTTCACCATTTAGATTTAATTCTATAATTAGCAAGTCAACATGGGTAAATTTGGATAGTTCTTGTCTTATATTTCCTCCATCAGTTAGCGAAGCCAATATTTCTAAGTCCAGCTCCTTCTGGGCCTGTAAAGAACATTTAAGTCCTTGTACAAACATCAATTGAGGATCAACAATTACGGTTTTAATCGTTGGCATATAAGTTTGTCTAATTAATAAAATTCGTTAAGAGTAATAGAAATCTAGCACTCTTCCCTATTTATGCAAATGTAATGCCAATCTAGGGTACAAAAAGTAAGATAAAACACATTACAATTTATCATAATACACTATAAACTAGCTATCAAATAGATAGCTAATTATTTCAATTATTGATGAATTGAAATAAACTTTGATTATTGAAATTAGTTTTAGAATAAATGGTAGAAAAGTAGATTATCGTCTTTTCGTATATATTCTGTACCCAATTTAGTAAACTGGAAAGAAACATACCCTATTTAGGGTAGTAAATGTATTAGAATTAAATTACAAGTAATTACTGAATTGTAAACTTTAAAGTTTTCACTTTGTCTTCAGTAGAGATAACTAGTGTGTAGAATCCTTTTCTCCAATCAGCAGCTTCGAGAGGCAAGCTTAGGAAATTATCACCTTCGACGATGTTATCGGTTAAAGTATATAATTGTCTTCCTTGAAGATCAAATACTCTCACAGTAACAGGTTCCTCTTTTTGTCCATAAACCTTCAGTTGAGTACCGGAAGTTACAGGATTAGGGAATATTGCTGCTTCCAAGTGGGTTGGTATAAGTACTGGCCCTGATGGAATATCATTATGCGGCATTGCAGAGAATACATTTTTTTGCATTGCATCTATTAAACAATTCCTCATGATTATATCATGAAGTCTTGTTGCCTTTATTTCTGCTTTTCTCGATGCTGAAAGTGCAGGATCATTTTCGTAATAGAACCTGTCTCCATTTCTCAGATTTTGAAATTGTTTTTCTAAGATAAAATTTATAAGCTGACCAAACATTGAACCTGGGATGTGCTTTTCAGCTAACATTCCGACCCATGCATCAAGGTTATTTATATCTCCATATAGGTTTTCAAGAAGTATAGCCTCGTTAGGATCATCTGTAAGGTCATCAAAGTTATTAAACTTGGCGAAGCCATAATGTTCTCTTAATGCGTTGTAACTAACCAAACCTCTTTCTCTTCCTCTTACTATATTTATAGCAGCAAGATCAAGACCTCCTTGAGATGGGTCTTCAGCGAATAAAAAGCTTCTGACATCATCAATAACTTTGGCATCCATTTGCTGTTGCACCTGAGTAGCCATACCTTTTGCAAAAGGCTCTATTCCACCTGAAAACAAAATTTGTAGTGGATCGAAAAAGCCATTTCTCAGTTGAAGGTTACCTTCTTCGATAATCTCTCCGTTGTTATCCATTCTTATAATCTCTCCGTTGATTAGGGTATGTCCCATTCGGAAAGCTGCAGCTGAAAATACATTGGTTACAACTGGCTCAACATTTGATAAATATTGGCTATATTCTGGAACGTCTACATCCATAGATGGCAGCCATTCTTCATACGTAATTGATTGGATATAAGCACCAATCATTCTTCTTGATTCTTGATATAATTTTTCACCACTCCAACTAGGATTTTGCAATTTAAAATCATCACATAGCCTATTGTGTTCTCTAACAAAAATTGTGTGCAGTGATATTAGAAGAGGGTTTTCATTTGCTCTGACATCACCTGCAACAAATAATTTGTCCCCAGAATGGGTAGCATCTTCCATGAAAGGTGCAGTAGGATCTTGTGTTGCGTTATATTCCCCATTAACAGTATTCCAAGGAAGTAAATCACCTTCTGAAGTTCTCAACTTGCCATCTTCGTTGTTGGTCCGTAACCATGCAGCTCTTTCAGGAGTTGAACCATAGATTGCTGATCCATCTATAAAATGTGTAACCTTATTATGATATTGTCTTGGATTATTTTCACCTAGACCTGTTCCATCAACAATTGCTGATCGAGACATTCTAATTGGAGTGTTTGTTGAAAAAACAGGGTCGTTTCCTGGTATTTCAATAGCTAAGCCTTCACTTTGATTATTTTCTACCAAAGAAATATCGTGATCAAGAAATTGTCCGAAAGCCCATACGTAAGAAGAATGGTCGTCGCGATCATTTATTAAGCCACTTTGATTGAAAATTATATTAGATACCCATCTTGCATTGGGCATATTAGCATCATCAATGAGTGATGAGCCGTCTAGATAACTATTAGTATCTATACGCATTAAAGGAGAGTCAAAAGCACCCCAAGTAGGGTTACTTAAATTATTCTCAGTTCCATCAATTGTCCTTACTTCTTGAGCTTGTAATCCAGTACTACAAACTAATATCGTAAGAACCCAACACAAGTATGCTTTTATAGAATACATAAGTGATATTCGTCCTATGGGTTTACTTTGATTCACGATTGGTTTCTAAGATGCAAATATAGATAATTATAAGTCAGTTGCGTTACCATAAATCAGTTTATTCAAAGATAATTTTTATCAAAATTGATAATTGCTACTATAATTAAGGATGGGAGCGTTTACTTATTGATTAATAAGTACATTATTTGATGTAGATTCGCGAATATATGTAATATTTTTCTAATATTTAACTCATTTTAAATCAATATTTTAAACAAAAAGGTCTTGCCTTCTTTCAAAATATATTTAAGTCTGTTCATACTTTCTATATTAACTATGGTTAATATAGGATATGGACAAAATGAGTTATCAAATCTCTATCAAATAAAATTATCCAGCCTCAAGGATACCCTCATAATAACAGAAGGTCCAATTATAGTTAATTCAGTCAAAATAAGCCCTGCAACTTGTCTAGTTGAGAAAAGCTTGAAAATAGGCACTAATAGCTTAAAATTTAGTCCACAACCTTCTTGCGAAGCCGGAAACGACAGCATTTTGCTCTCATTCAGGCTATTCTCAAATGTCTTAGAGCAAAAATACTGCCTAATTGATTCAAGCAAGATAGAAATGAATGACCGGGTCATTGATATCGCTTATGACCTTGGTCGTGGCTATAACGATAAAGAGGCCATAATTGCTTCCAAAAAGATGGATTATAGAGGAAGTTTTTCTAGGGGACTTGCAGTGGGAAATAGCCAAGATTTGGTATTAAATTCAAATTTTGACATGACTCTACAAGGCGATTTAGGGGGTGGACTAGAGATTAAAGGGGTTATTTCTGATGATAATATACCCATTCAAGCAGAAGGAAATACACAACAATTAAGAGAGTTTGACAAGGTTTATATAGAATTATCGAAGGATAGATCATTCCTAAAGGCAGGAGATTATGTATTAAAGGAGGATGAACTCTACTTCTCCAGGTATTTTAAGAAATTACAAGGAGCTTCATTGGGTCACAGCAGCCAAATTGGTGGAAAAGAAATTGCTGGAGATGTCAGTTATGCAGTTTCGAGGGGAAAATTTGCTCGACAGAGCTTAAATGTGACAGAAGGTAATCAAGGCCCCTATAAATTAACAGGAAATGATGGAGAACGCTTCTTGGTAGTGCTTTCTGGTACTGAGCGGGTATATTCAGATGGAAAATTATTAAAAAGAGGTGAGCAGTATGATTACATAATAGATTACAACAGTGCAGAAGTTGAATTTACAATTAATCATATCATCAATCAGTTTTCTAGAATTATTGTAGAGTATGAATATACAGACCAAAACTTTTTGCGAACACTCTATGCAGGCGAGGTTGGAGTATTTGAAGAAAACTGGGATTTTGGTGTCAATTTTTACTCGGAACAAGATAACACAAGCATTGCGGGATTTGCTGAATTAGATTCTACACGACTTGATATACTCAGTGCAAGTGGAGACGATCCCAATCAGTCTGTGATTAGTGGAATTTTCATCCCTGATGAAGATGATGTCAATGCTGTTTTTTATAACATAAAAATAGATCTTTCCAATAATATTCAATACTTGGAATATGCCGAAGAAAGGGAATTGAATTCTGTAGGTGCAAACTTTTCAGAAGTAGAGCAAAACGCTGGAGCTTATATAATTGATGAAGAGATTGCCATCAATCAAAGAGTTTATAAATATTTAGGTCCAAATCAAGGAAACTACTCCCCTATCATAAAATTAATTACTCCAAAACAGAAGCAATTAATCAATCTTTTTGGGAATTATAAGATTGGCGAAAATTCTAGTATTGGGGCAGAAATGGGAATAAGCAGAAATGATATAAATAGATTTTCTGACATCGACAATGGCGATAATAATGGAACGGCGTTTTTATTAAAACATCAACAAAATAATCCGCTAAGTAAAGGATCAAATTGGAAGATTTCTACCCTATTCTCTGCAGAGTATAAACAAGATAATTTTGTCGCTTTAAATCCATATCGAGCTCAGGAATTTAGCAGAATTTGGAGCTTAGATCAGTCTCTGGAACAGTATAATGAGTTATTAGGTACTGCGAGTACAAAGCTAAGTTTTAAAAATAAATTTGAACTTCTTTATCAGTTTAATCATTTTTCTCAATTTGAAAACTATGAAGGGAATAAGAATTTTGTGTCACTCAAGTGGGATGACAAGAATTGGAATATTCTAGCATCAACAGATCTACTAAATTCTGAATCAAAATTACTAAATAGTAGATTTTACATTCCATCATTTGCCATCAACAATAAGCATGGAGAAGACGGCTGGACATACGGCGCTTATTACAATAAGGACCAAAACAAGAGGGTTCAGCTAGCGGATAATCTGGTCGAAGATTTAAGTTTTCAGTTTGAAAGAATGGGTGTTTTTGTTGGCAAAAGAATAACTGAAAAACTCGAATCAGAATTTGCGATTAATAGAAGAAATGACTGGGGGATTTTGCAAGATAAATCTGATTTTGGATTGGCAAGTAATACCTTAGAATATAAATTGAACCTGAATTGGAAGCAGAGCAATTGGTCTGACTTAAACATCAATACGACCTACAGGGACTTACAAATTACGAACCCAGAAATCACCAATGCCGATGCCAATGCAAGTTTCTTTGGCAGAATAAATTACAACTTAAATTTACTGAATCAAGGGATCCGTTCGGAGACACTTTATGAGACTGGATCTGGTCAAGAAGCAAAGCAAGAATATCGATACTTGATGGTACAACAAGGTGAGGGTAGTTACATTTGGAATGACTACAATGTAGATAGTATCCAGCAGGTAAATGAATTTGAAATTGCTCCATTTGGTGACTTGGGAAACTTTGAAAGATTTGTAGTCTTCAATAACGAATTTATCAGGACAGCAAAGACAGAATTTAGACAATTACTTGATATAAGGCCATCCAAGTTTATCAGTCCAGATAATAAGAATTTAAAGTGGCTGAAAATACTTTTTTGGAGGAGTCGATATCATCTATTAAAGAAAACTTCTGGTAGTAACAATCGTTTTTCCGACTCCTTTAATTTTAGCTTGGATGATATGGATATTGTCACCTTTGGAAACAATTTTGATCATACACTCTTTATCAATCAAGGCTCACCGACATTTAATGGAGAACTAGGTCTTAGGAATAATCAAAACAGGATTGTTTTAATTAGTGGTTTTGAGGAACGTCAAAGACTATCAAGATTTGCGAAAGCGAGATACAATATCAAGAAAAAGGTAGACATTTCCCTAGAGGGAGAACAAGGAAATAGTAAAAGTCTTGCAGAGAATTACGAGGCCAAAAACTTTAATGTGAGCTTCTATGAAATTACTCCAAAAATAGTGGTCAGATTAAATAAAAGTCTGAGATGGTCTCTATCTTATAGTTACTTAAATCAAACCAATACAACTGGGCCAGAAATAGGGACCAGTAAAGATTTTGGAGGAGAATTGACCTGGCGTAGATTACAGAAATCGAACTTAAATGCCCGTATGAATTTTGTTATAAATGAGTTTTCGGGCCAACGTGGATCACCAGTAGAATTGGAAATGTTACAGGGTTTGACAACAGGAAATAATTGGGTTTGGTCTATAAACTATACTCAAAGAATTAAAAAGTCAATTGATGCTTCAATCACCTACAATGGAAGGAAATCAGGGGTGAATCGAACTGTACACACATTCTCTGCGCAGATGAAAATTCTATTTTAGTCGAACTAGTCGCCATAAATACAATATTTACAAGAATAAATTTGTCTACAATTTTATCTTTGTAAGACACATTAAGTTACACATTAAAATCTCTTGGCAGATGCGTATTTCATTAAGCATAATATTAAGTCTTCTATTTACAGGATTATATGGTCAATCATATTGGCAAAAAGTTGATAAATCTGAAATTGAAAACTACAGAAGTGGTGACAGAATAATATTTCCAACGGAATACGAAAGCTTCACTCTAAATACAGAATTCCTTAAGAAAGAATTTGCTAAGTGTCCTGCCCAAAAAATAGGAGGAACAAGAAATAAGAGTAGTATCATTTCTATTCCATTTCCAACAGGCGAAATTGTAGATTTTGATATGTGGGAATCTTCAGTGATGGCTCCAAAATTGGCAGAAAAATATGCTGAAATTAAAAGTTATAAGGGACTTTCTACTGATGGAAAATATTTGACTAGAGTTAGTTTTAGTGAAGCTGGTCTACATGCAGTGATCAGTACTTCAGCAGGAACGATTTATATTGATCCAATCTTTCCTGATAACCCAGAAATTTATCAGACTTATTATATTAAAAATCAACTTGTTCCAGAAAACTATAACCCAGGTTGTGGAACTACGGAAGACCCACTATCAGATTATCAAGAGATTCAAGAAGATCTTGAGCTTACGAAAAGAAGTGCGATGGTTGATTTGAGAACGTACAGATTTGCACTTGCATGCACAGGTGAATATGCAAACATCGTAGGAGGTACAATGGCAGATGTAATGCAACAATTCAATATAGCTATAAATAGATTGAATATGGTCTATGAATTAAATTGTGGAATGACATTTGAGCTTGTTGAAAATAACGATATACTAATCCATTTGGATGCAGAAACTGATCCTTACATTAATGCAAATAATGGTGGTGGATTGCTTGGTCAAAATATAATTGCAGTTAACAACGCTATAGGTGTTCAAAATTTTGATGTTGGACATGTCTTTACACGATCATGTGTAATGGTAGGTGGAATTGCTCAAGGAGGTAGTGCTTGCAACAATAATAAAGCTGCTGGTGTAAGTTGTGTTGGTGGTCAAAACATAAGTAGTTTTGCTGCAGGTACAATGGCTCATGAAGTTGGACATCAATTTAGCGCAGGTCACACTTGGAGCAATTGTCAATCAAATGATCCAGATCAACAGGAATTTCTATCTCAACAGTTGGCAGTAGGATCTGCTTACGAGCCAGGCAGTGGTACAACCATACTTTCATATTCGGGAGCATGTGGTTCAAGTAACACGGGAATTGATAATGATTACTTTTCGGTTGGTACCATATTAGAAATTACTAGACATGCGAGAATAGACAATCCTACATGTGGGGTTGTAACTCCTTCAAATAACGAAGAACCTATCATATTAATGCCATATGAAGATGGTTTTTTCATTCCAAAGTCAACGCCATTTATTTTAGATGCAGAGGCGATGGATGTAAATAATGATGACTTGTGGTATGCGTGGGATCAGTTTAATTTAGGACCATCCACTCCTTTAGGATCACCGATAGGAAATGCACCTAGTTTTGTTCCTTTCTATCCTGATGAAAATTCGATAAGATATTTTCCAAGATTAAATTCAGTCAGAGCTAATTCGACTACAGATATTGAGGTTCTTCCAACTTACGAAAGAGATCTTGACTTCCAATTTGTTGTCAGAGATAGAAATCCAGAAGCGAGTGCTGTCGTAATGGAGGAAATTGAATTTCATGTGGCAGACAATGCAGGACCTTTCTTCGTGACTCAACCAAACTTCAATCCTGACAATACTGTAGTAGGGGCAGAGATGGAGGTACTTTGGGATGTAAGTAACACGGATATTGAACCAGTAAATTGTCAGTTGGTAAATATATTACTATCGACAAATGATGGATTAACTTTCGATCATGTTATGGCAAGAAATACACCAAATGATGGTAGTCAGGTAGTAAGGATTCCAAATGCTACATCTTTTGAAGCAAGAGTAAAAGTTGAGGCTGTTGGGAATATTTTTTATGATATGTCAAACAATTCTTTTATTGTAGGTGAGCCCACAGAGCCAACCTATGTATATGACTTGTCAAATAACTTTTTCGATGTTTGTTCTCCTGCAACTGAAAGTTTGGAGATACAATCGGCTGCATTTAATGGATATACTGATCCGGTTGACTTTACTATTTTGTCTGGATTGCCAGATGGCACATTGGCTACTTTTACAGAGTCATCTATTGATCCAGACGGTACGAGCACATTAAATTTTGATATTTCGACAGACACCAATACCGGTCAGTACGAAGTGATGTTACAATCGGTAAGTGGGTCAGACACAATTAAACAACCGATCTATCTGAATGTCACATCTACATTGTTTGATGATTTAAGTATGACTTTTCCTTTAAATGGTTCATCAGCCGTAGATCAGCTACCAACTTTTGAGTGGACTGATGCAAGAAATGCTGAGCGATATATTTTTGAATTGGCAACAAGTCCAGCATTTGGGGAAACCAATATCTTATATAACGATAATGTAACGACAAATAGTTTAATACCAACTGCAGCTCTAGAAAAAAGTACTTTGTATTATTGGAGAGTCACTCCATTCAACAAATGTGGATTGGGTGAGACATTGAGATTGAACACTTTTGGAACAGAGGCACTTAGTTGTGCAACGGTTGTTGCTGAAGATTTACCTAAAAATATATCACCTGGAGCACCAAGCGATATATTCTCTGAAATATTTGTTCCTGGAGAAGGTGAAGTATCAGCGGTGGTCGTAAAGAGAGTAAGAGGAACGCATCAGAAATTATCAAACCTTACTTTCACTTTGGAAAGTCCATCAGGAACGAAAGCAGTTTTGGTATCTAATGAATGCTTTAGTGCACAAAATTTTAATTGTGGCTTTGATGATGCTTCACCAATTACAATCTCTTGTCCATTTTCGCAAACTTACATGCCAGAAGAACCATTAGAAATTTTTGATGGAGAAGAAATTGGTGGAAATTGGAAATTAAATATTAACGACGCGACTACTGGAAATGGTGGAGCTTTTGAAGAATTTGATTTACAACTTTGCTCTAACGCAACTCTGAATGCACCCCTTCTCATTAGGAATGAAACATTGGTTGTCATACCAGGTTCGGCTGCACATATAAATAACGAAAGACTTGAGGTAGAAGATGCAGACAATGGGCCTGAGGATTTACTTTTCACAATTGTAGATGTACCAACAAGTGGATATTTAGAATTGAGTGGTAATCCTATTGAAGTTGGATCACAGTTTACGCAACAAAATTTGAATAATACATTCAGTTTGAAGTATTTCAATACGGATGACACAGCTGTAGCTGATCAATTTACTTTTACATGTATTGATGGTCAAGGAGGATGGATTGATATCACAACCTTCGATATTGAACTTGACGCAAGTGGAGTTTCAGCAAACGAAGATTTGGTTGACTTTTTAGAAATCAACGTTGTTCCAAATCCAACAAAAGACTTTAGTGTAGTGAATATCAAAAATACATATGGTAAAGACTACAAATTTCAGCTAATCAATATGAATGGTCAAAGCTTCTTACAGCAGACTTTAAATGGAGATCAAAATATTGAAATAAATGCAAAGGAATTTCCTGCGGGAATCTATATGATTAATATAGAGTCGGAAGGATTTTATACGAATGAGAAGCTTGTAATTCTTAAATAAGACCGTGCCCTTAGGGCACTTACAGACCTGCCTGACCGGCAGGCAGACGCAAGACGCCCTTTGCTTCGTTCGCTGGAGACTTAAGACGTTGAGAAGTTTATAAAGACAAATTATTTCAGGGAGGAGTTCATTGGTTTGGACTTCTCCTTTTTATTTGCCTTTCGGCGAATGGGATAAAACTGTGTCACTGCTGTGGTGGAATATGATCAATTTATGGAGTGTGTTGGCTTAACATTTTTGGGGTTTTCGAATTGCGTTGCAAAACTAAAAAGTGTACAAGAATCGAAATTTAGTGCAAACTAATAAAATGCCTTTCTACTTATCTTTGTAATAGAATTTAAGGAAAATGAAAACATAAGATTTTGGCAATCAAGATTGGACTCCTGACAGTATAGGAAATTTAAATGGTAAGACTTATGTAATAACTGGCACCACAAGCGGTACAGGATTTGAGGCAACAAAAATTTTGTTATCAAAAGGAGTTAAGGTGGTCATGCTTAATCGTAATCCCCAAAAGTCAGAAAATACAATAACTGTTTTAAAACAAGAATTTGGAAATGATGTTGGTGTAATTAATATACAAATGGACTTAGCAGAACAAACTTCTGTAAAATTAGCAGCAAAAGAGGTTCTGAAGAAAGTTCCTCAGATTGATGCTCTTATTTATAACGCCGCAATTGCCCAAGTACCAAAACAAACACTTACTGTTGATGGATTTGAAAGCCAGCTTGGTGTAAATCATTATGGGTATTTTACCTTACAAACTCTGCTTTATCCTCTTGTTTAAAAATCGAAGGGTCGCATGGTGACTGTAGGTAGTATGGGATATGATTTAGGCATTAAAACCATACAGTTTGATGATATGAACTGGTGTGAGACCGTGCGCTAGCGCTTACTGTGTGATCGTTCGCTTTGCTCACTATGTAACTTGGGTTGTAGTTATGAATACTTTGGTATTCTTGAATGAGGTTTTGGGCTTGCTTCGATACACTCGCTTGGGTTAAACAGACGAAAAACCAATAAGAGTAATTAAAGAAAGAATGTTTACCGGAAAGACCTCAATTAAATGAGACTCATTTGCTCTAACCTCATTTTCCAATTATTATCTGGTCTATTATTCTTTTTTGTGTATTAATATCTTCAATTTCTAGGAAGTAAACTCCAGATGGAAATCTATTTATATCTATTACTGGCTGGTTGTATGTGATTGACAATATCTTTCCTTGCTTATCATAAAGTGTGCTTTTGTAGTTTAGATCACCACTGACTGTAATGTTTATTTTATCGACTGTGGGGTTTGGATAAACGCTCACAACAGCATTTATCAAATCATGCGTAGCTGTCATCAAAATAATACCATCACAATCTTCGTCAATTTCGTTATTAGGAATCTCTTCTGCATCTGGATTTACTAATATATTGTCATCATCACAATCATCTGCCATCAAAAATCCATCTTGATCTAAATCATCATCCAGAGAAAGTTCATTACAATCATCATCTAATCCATTATATGGTATTTCTAATTGAGAAGGATTGATGTCTGCATTTAAATCATCGCAATCCTCTTCTAGACTAAATCCATCGCCATCTTGATCAATTATGGATATTGCGGAAGATTTATAAACATATAGTTCTTTTCCGAGGCTGTCGGTTGTTCCAAAAAAGAAAAGATTGTTGCCAGCAGAGGTAATATCAGAAAGTTCGCTGCCTTCTTGTTCTCCCAAAGTGCTCACTTTTATTGTTCCTTCAGGAGTACCGTCAGACTTGTATAAGTCCTTATCAAAGGGGAAACTCATTTTTGTTCCATTCATAAATAGGCTGTCGTTATGATTGGTCAGCCAGAATCCATTTGTTATCGCACCTCCTTCAACTTCATCGCCATCAATTATGATATTTGTCCCATCTTCTGTACCATCAGATTGCATGGTAGATGTGGGAGGGGCATCAAAGGATTGGCTTCCATGATAACCGCAGAACGCTAAGGTGCTGTTGAAATTTGTGAAATATCTTGGCGTGATTTCTATACCATCTATTGGCTCGATTTGAAAAGTTCCTGCAACTGTTCCATCAGAACTCCAGAGATGTAGATCACCATCTAATTCTTTGGCATTGAATAGCACTTTGTTATCTAATACTCCAATTGACCTAGATGACTCTAAGCCAAAAACTCGATCAAAATCTGTCTGTAAAACTTGAGTACCAGCTCCAGTGCCATCAGAGACAAAAAGTGAGTAGTCATTTATCCCATCACCATACCAAAAGAATAAATTATCTTCAGCAACAGTCATATTAACAGAGATTCTTGAAGCATCATCAACACTAGCGGAAAAGAACTCGTAGACTAACTCAGGCTCTCCAGAACCATCATAAGTTGCTAAGTGGGAACCATCTATATCTTCTGGCCAAATAATCATGTAGATCAAATTATTGAATACGATAGCTTCTTTTAAGCCATCTCTACGGAACCAATTAAGCTCTATTATTTCTTCAATAATTTCTGTTGTTGGTTCATAACTATATAAAAACTCTTGGAAATTAAATCTTCGGCTATAATATAATTTGTCTTGATAGTTTAAGTAGATTTCTGCAGAACCTTCAAGTTCCATTAAAACGCTAACTTCTCCAGTCTGTGTTACACGCAGAATACGAGAACTATCTGAACTTGTATACTCTACAAGATAAAGTTCGCCATCTATGTATGCTTCTCCTAATACAATTTGACTATCAAGTAAGTCGTAAATAACTTTGGTCCCATTACTAGTACCATCAGAGTATAAAACCTCATTTTCATTTGCAATTATAATTGCATCATCTAGTGTTCCAAGCACGGTTGCTTGCTCAGAAATTCCATTTTCCGAACCTGGCTTAAAATCAACAACCAATTCAGCGGTTTGCCCAAAAGAGAAGGTAGAGAAAAATAATAGTAGAATGGAAAGTAGGATTTTCATACTTAATAATATTGTTTTTGAAAGATATAATACAAAAGACAAAAGACAAAAGATGAAAAATTCTAGATAAATTAAGAATATAATAACAAAACCGACCATAAGTATTTGGCTGCGAAGCAACGCTCCTATGTCAAAAAAAAGAGCTAGCAAAAATGCTAGCTCTTTTTTTTACCTGACTATAAATTTCTTGGTTATTTGTTCTTTACCGTTATTGACTATGCAGAGATACATTCCACTTTCTAATTGATCAATTATCAATTGATGTGATTTACCTTGTACAATCTGATCATAAATAACTGATCCATCAAGGGCAACTATTTTAATATTTGATTCAACAATGTCGTTTTCAAAGATTAGGTTGAATTCTCCATTGTTAGGATTAGGGAATATTTGGTAATCAACATTATCCGTTAATACCTGATTTCCATTTGTATCTGAACCATTAACCAAAGCATCGATGTCTATGTCTTGTTCGTCTAAAGTATTCGGACCACATCCATTTAAAATCACATCATCAATGAAAACTCTATCTGAGTTTATATCAAAGTCTGATCTGAACCTTATTTTAGTGGTAGCGGTGAATGGACCATTATCTAATATTGAAATATCATATCTCTGATTGTTTACAATATCAATATTGAATTCCCATGACTCCATAACTGACCATGTCGATCCATCATCGCCGGAAATTTCCAAATAGAAAGTATGGCCATCATTCAAGAGTATGGTTATAAAACTGAAATCTATTGTTAGAGAATTTAATGTAGAATAATCTAAGGTGTTAGAAACCATTACTGAAGAAGTAGTATTGTCTCTCAATCTAATACAATAGGTACCAGTGTTTGCATATTGAGCATCGGCACCTGAACGAACACAATCAGAACCACCATCGTTCCAAATTCCATATCCGACTTCAAAGCCCTCATTATCAAGTTCATTACAATCATTTCCTGTTGGACATGCTGGGCAATCTGGACCTCCACAATCTATTCCTGTTTCATTTCCATTCATGATGCCATCTGTACAAGTATCACATGCTGGGCAATCTGGACCTCCACAATCTATTCCTGTTTCATTTCCATTCATAATCCCGTCAGTACAGCTATCACATGCCGTGCAGTCTGGACCTCCACAATCTATTCCTGTTTCATTTCCATTCATGATGCCATCTGTACAAGTAGGACCTCCGCCTGAACCATCACATCCTTCGATTACTACATCGTCAATATATACTCTATCACCATTTGCATTAGCATCACATCTGATTCTTACTTTTGAAGTTGATGATAATGGAGCGACTACAGATATGGTTTCATCTCCTCTCACATTATTGACAAAATCGACGCTAAAGTTCCAAGTTTTTAGGCCTGTCCATGTTGCTCCATCATCACTAGATAATTCCACATGGAATGCATCACCTACTGCCATACCAATTGCGATATAACTAAGTGAGACTCTAACGGAATCATAACTAGAGTAATCAAAAGACGCCGATGTCATATGAGATGTAGTAGAATTATCTCTCAATCTAATGCAGTAGGTTCCTGTATTGGCATATTGGACATCATTTGCTGATCGTACACAATCAGAACCACCATCTACCCAATTTCCAAATCCAGCTTCATAACTTTCATTATCTAAGTCTGTACAAGCACCTCCTGTTGGACATGCTGGACAATCAGGTCCACCACAGTCAACTCCAGTTTCGTTTCCATTCATTACTCCATCATTACAAGAATCACATGCTGCGCAATCTGGTCCTCCACAGTCAATACCCGTTTCACCTCCATTCATAACACCATCAATACATGTAGGACATGCTGCACAATCGGGACCTCCACAATCTATTCCTGTTTCATTTCCATTTTGAATGCCATCATTACAAGAATCACATGCTGCGCAATCTGGTCCTCCACAGTCAATACCTGTTTCATTTCCATTCATCACTCCATCATTACATGTCGGACATGCTGCACAGTCGGGACCTCCACAATCTATTCCTGTTTCATTTCCATTTTGAATACCATCATTACATGTTGATCCTCCTGAACCAGTCGAACATCCCTCTATTAAAAAATCGTCTACATATACTCTTCTAGAGTTAGATGGAGCATCGTTTCTAAATCTAAATCTCGTATTACTTGTGAATGGTCCATTAACAATAACAGACTCATTGTATCTTACATTGTTGAGTATATCTCCCAAGTAATCATATGTCTCGACAATTGACCAATTAAATCCACCATCATCAGAAGACTCTATATGGAATTGGTCACCCGTACCATAATTTACAGTGATAAAGCTTACATCTACTTGTACGGTTTCATAGGTAGATAAATCGAGAGAAGGTGTCGAAACATTTGAAGTAAGAGTATTATCTCTAAGTCTCACACAATATGAACCTGAATTTGCAAATGCAGCATCAGCCAATGTTCTAAGACAATCAAGGCCACCGTCAATCCAAATTCCCCAACCAGCTTCAAGATCTTCACTATCTTCTACGACACAAGTTGTTCCACCATTACAATTTTCATCAATTATATTATTACAATTTTGATCTATTCCATCACATATTTCTGAAGCTCCAGGATTGATACTAGCATCGGTATCGTCACAATCATCTGCATTGGCAACTTGATTTCCTGAAGGAGCACAAGCTATGATTTCAGAAGCATCACTTCCGAATCCATCGTTGTCATCATCATTAAAATATCTGTTGTATAATTCACACGCTGGAAGTATGATTGTTCGCTCTACATTACAAGCTGCAAATCCTTGAGCTGAAGTTACACAAGCAGTATTGGATATTACAACTCCATCGTATAACATAATATCATCTATGTACCATCCATCATCTGATCGGTCATCATCTGAACCAAAAAAGAATCTTATATCAACAGTATTATTTGCGTAAGCGATAAGATCAATCATCGTTCTTATATAACCACCGCTCACACCTGTAAATGCTTCTCTGTTATCTATATCATTGTTTGAACCATTTGCGAGGGTTCCCGTATATCCATTGACATACATTCTGGCTCCTAAGTCAAGCCAAGTTGATCCACCATCTGTTGATATTTCTACCATTCCTCCATCTTTATTTAGCTCGGTATCGAAGTAATGATAAAAAGCAAAGACAGGATAATCGTCTAGGACAAGATTTTCTATTGTTAAGTATTGGCTATTATTATTTGCGGTGTTTGGCACAAAGTAATCACCCGTTCCTCTGTAAGGGTTAGATGTTGAAAATGCCCAAGCATCTGAACCTTGTCCTGAAGTAGAATTCCATTCCGAATAATCATATTCAAAATCTTCATAAATATTCAGCGTCGAAGTTGGTGCAGAAGTATTAACTTGAACATCAAAGTCGAAAGTAACAGAAGCATTTGCCGCTAAAGTTCCTTGAGAAACTGTTATTGTTCCGTTTGATTCGGTACCCATTGATAGGGAACCTTGAACATAATCTAATCCCGTGGGTAGTACATCTTCTATTTCAACTGAAGTTGCAGTACCTGCGGTTAAGTTTGTTGCTTCTATTTGGTAGTTGTAAGTATCTCCAACTGATGCTTGGAATGCACCATCTTTTGTAATAAGAAACTCACCATCACATTCTGCAGGGACATCAAAAGCTTCTGTTCCGTCAGATCTACTTCCCGATGTACCTTGAATGGCTGAAACACCCAGGCCTCTTTTTGCGAAAGCGTTCCAAATCAAACAGTTATTAGAACCACCATATAAAATATCATCGGCAGCTAAAATTGCGTCTCTACCATCTACAAAACCTGGATTACAAGGCTGCAATTTCAGTCCTTCAACAACCAAGGCCATTGCGATATTATTTCCACCAGTACCATCATAAAGATCAGAGTCAAATCCATGAACATCTATCAATCCCCAGGTCATTTCCCAAAGCATTGCTGCCCATACTGTTCCTACACCATGAGGAACTGATTCTGTTTTTATATCATCATATGTGTGTTGATTTATAGACATGTCAGTTGAATAAGGATAAGTTCTTATTCCATTTCCAGTTGGAGGCTCGGCTACTAAATAAGATCCAACTCCTTTCCCTACAATTCCATCATCTCCGACTTCTATAGATGTAACCAGACCCAACCAATCAGACCAACCTTCACCCATCTGCTCACTACCAGATAGACAACTAGAATTACTAGGCCCTCCAGTCAATCTAATTGAGATTCCGTGGCCATATTCATGTGCAATTACACTGTTGTCCATGTCACTATCTAGTTCGCCAGTATCGTTCAATGTAAATTCAACTTCTACTGTAGGAATTTCTGCTTTTATAATATCACAATCGGCTTCTGACAACATAACAGCAGGTATGTTAATACCAGTACCCGTTCCATTCATTGTAATCGGATTGCCCGGCACATTATTACAAATAATAACTGCGATTGCACCTGCGTCCTGTGCTTCTTGTACTTTAGAAACGAAAGTGCAATTCCCTCTATCAATCACAGCGATGTTTCCAGAGATGTCTGAGGCGTTTGTGATAAGACTACATGCCTGTGCTGGAACTGCTTCGATCAATTCGCCAGAATAAGTCCCTGTGGAAGGACCAAAAGTTGCTGCGGTTGTAAAGTAACTACCAGCAATATTTGATGGAGAAGTAACTTCAAAAGTTGATGTATTTGGTACTGTCCATACATACATCTGCATTCTTGGATTACTTCCATCAGGTGGCGTTGAAAAGTTTGCATTATTTGTTCCAGATCCATCTTGTGCATCTGCATTTACCATATCAGATTGATTACCACCGTTACCATAGTTATTTTCTTGGAAGTTTCCACTTGCTTCATCAAAACCGTATTGGTAAAATATATCATGTAAGATATTATTCCAATAGAATAAATTTACAATTGCTGCATCTTGATAATCTGCAGGAGCATCTGTTGGATCAAATGGAAATTGAAAATCTAAACTAGCTCCCCCATCAGGTGAATAGCCACCATTGTTATTGGCGTCTCCATCCTCTACTGCTCTTACATTATTTCCTCGTGTCACAGTATATTCTGCTCCAGCTATTCCATTATCATCATGCCATCCAAAAGGAGAAGCATTTAATGCTGGACTCCAAGGAGTAGACTCTATGGTACGATCTCCATACAAAGGACTAAATAATGGAGCCGCAAAAACCTCATATGTATTGGTCATCATAGAACCGGGAGCTGCAACCGTATGTGTTTTGGCCTCCCCTACTATCATAGGCTTATAGTGACTTTCTACAGTATGATTTTCATCACAGTGGTGCTCAAATTCGCATTCGATTGTCCAACTGAGTTTATCTATAAGTTCTCCAGTATTGGCATTGATTTGATATTGCCACCACTTTGATATATCGTTGTGAAAAATTCCTACCAACCAAGTAGGCACCAATTGAGTGCCAACTTCGACGTAAGCTTTTTCTATGAATATTTTTTCAGGTGAGATGGAAGAAAATCCTCGAATATTAAATTCATTTCTTGTCTCAGATTGTTGGAAATCCCCATCATATGAAAGCCCTGCAATAGGAGCAGTCATTTGCAAGATTTGGTTACCATCCAAAGGTGCATTGAAGTCTAATTTTGTGTATTGCTCCAAAGAGATATAGTTATGACTTGCATATCTGAGTTCCTCATCCGTTGAAGCGACTGTTAGGCTTTTCCCAAAAATCGGAATACCATTGTATTGTTGGTTGTAGTAGGTGTAGTTGTTTCCTCTAGAAGTATACTCATCAGAAACAACTGGCGAGTTGAAATCTGATACTTTTAAGTCAAAATTTTCATCTTTATCCTGCAGATATTGATACGCCGCAGGAACCCATGAATTTTGAGCTATAATTGAGGATGTCACTAACACACACAGTGAAAGTGTAAAAAGGGTGCTTAAAAATTTGAACATAGTGTTTTTATTTGAGGCCTATATGCATGTGGGGTGATGCAGAGCTAGAACCAAAATGCCTAAAGTGTTTTCTAAAGTTAATCGTTTGCAAACGATTTACTGTCAATAATCATCCAATATTATGTAATGTTCATTACAAATAGTGGCAAAAAGTCTTAATAAGTATATTTGTGACTGCGAAAAACAGAGAATGTTAGAAATAGCTGCGATAATCATACTAGGGATATTCTCCCAATGGATTGCTTGGAGAATCAAAGTTCCTGCAATTTTACCACTTATTCTTACTGGATTGTTAGTTGGACCCCTATCAACACTATGGAGAGATGGGGGGAAATGGCTCAATCCAATTTATAATGAAGCAACAGGAAATGGCCTATTTCCTGGTCAAACTTTATTTTATTTTGTTTCCCTTTCTATCGGAATCATTCTTTTTGAAGGTGGTTTGACGCTCAAAAGGTCAGAAGTAAGAGGTGTTGGGCCTGCCATTGGTAAATTGGTCAGCGTAGGTAGTCTGATAACTTTTATAGGAGCTGGCCTAGCAGCTAAGTTTATATTGGGCATTCCATGGACTATTGCGTTTTTGTTTTCAGCTCTTATTATCGTGACTGGACCTACAGTGATTGCCCCGATTTTAAGAAATATACCATTAAAGAAAAATATTGCCACCATCCTGAAATGGGAAGGTATTTTGATTGATCCCATTGGTGCATTGGTTGCCGTATTGGTTTTTGAATTTATCATAACTATAGGAGGAGAAAATAACTTTACACTTCATGCATTGACTCAATTTGGAAAAATCTTAGTCATAGGGTTTCTTTTAGGTTCTATTGCAGCATATGGACTTTATCAGATGATAAAAAGAAAGTGGATTCCGCACTACCTATTAAACCTTTTTACCCTTGCATTGGTCATTGGAGTTTTTGTTGGCTCAGAAATGCTAGTTCACGAATCAGGTTTATTGACTGTAGTGGTGATGGGGATGGTTTTGGGTAATATGGATTTTCCAAATTTGAAAGAAATTTTAGAATTTAAAGAAGCACTTAGTATTTTATTGATTAGCATACTTTTTATTCTCCTTTCGGCAAATATTAATCTGGTTGATTTAGAATTACTATTGGAGTTCAAATATTTACTTCTTTTCTTGGTAGTTATTCTCATCATTCGACCATTGGCAGTTTTTGCAAGTACCACCAATTCTGACTTGACCTTGAATGACAAACTTTTTATAAGTTGGGTTGGACCAAGAGGAATAGTTGCAGCAGGAATTGCCTCTTTGTTTGGGCTAAAGCTTGTAGAAGATGGAATACCATATGCTGAAATTATAACTCCCTTGGTGTTTATGATTGTGTTGGGAACTGTATTGCTAAATGCAACTACAGCAGCACTAGTTGCTAAAGCATTGAAAGTCACCTTAGATAAGAGCAATGCTATATTGATGGTTGGTGCACACAAAGCATCAAGGTTGTTGGCAAAGTACTTAATAGACAATGGTCGTCAAGTTATATTAGTTGATAACAACTTCACCAATATTGAAATAGCAAAAGGATTGGGCATTGAGGCTTATCAAGGAAATATTTACTCTGAAGATTTGATTGACAACATCGAATTGAACAATGTTGGATACTTGATGGCTATGACTTCTAGTTATGATGTCAATAAATATGTCCTAGAAAGGTATGGAAAAATATTTGGAGAAAATGGAGCTCACCGTCTGGTCTCTGACGATGAGATGCAAGATCCAGACAACAATACTGAAGTGGGTTTATTTTCGCATACAGATGATTTCATCAACTTTAGTGAAGTTGCTAGGGATTACCCAAAATTTCACGAAGTTCCTATAAATTCGAAGGAGCAATATAAAGTTCTCATTGAAAAACTTCGTTCTGTACACCAAAGCATTCCTGTATTTGTAAAATTACCAAACGGAACTTTTGAAATTATAGGTTCTTATAGAGAAACCATTGAAGTTGAGGCAGGATTTGAATTAATCTACATGGGAAAGAAAATGGAAGGAATTGAGCATAAAGAAGAAACAGTTAGTACCTAGTTTCTAAAAAATATAATCAAATATAAATAACGAATCCATAGTGGAGTCATTATAAAGGAAGCAATTAGTATTACTTCCTTTTTTGATAGCTATCATCCATCTGTCGCATGGGCATGTTTAGATTTTTTACGCCCAATTTGTAATTATCTAGATTCTAAATTTATCTACAGAAACTTAATGCTGAGTGGGTACTTCCAAAGTTTTCCATCATTGGCATTAATAGCCCCAAAAATTGGAAAGACTAGTCCTAATATTATTGGTATCCAGATTAACAAAAATCCTATTACAATTAAAAATAAGAGTATGCATACAAAATAAATAAGCATTAAAGTAAAGTTCCAATTTAGGATAGCTTTCCCGTGCCTATCAACTTCAGGATCTTCATTTTTGACTCGCAGCCAAAGAATAAATGGAGCTATGACACCTGCAAATGGTAAAATGAACGAGAAATATTGACTCAAATGCATTAAGACATTGTAGTTGTTGTCTGTCATGCCAAATTTCTTCTCTCGGGCTCTAATCTGATTATCTAAGTCCAAAGGACTTTCTTCAGATAAGTATCCCATTTCTCGATTGTCATCAAAATTATCAAAACTGTAGTCGTTCATGAATCATTGTTGTTATAAGAGGTTAGTAAGATTAGAATTGCATTCATATCTAAAAACAAAGATTTATGAAAATTAATTCCACGAAAACAATAAAACACATACTTCTGATACGTTATTTCTTAATAAGAAAATTGAGCAGATAGATTTGAGACAAAGGGTTAAAGACTAAAGATGAAAGACCAAAGAAAAGATTTTGCCATTAAGTATGACTTTGTCGACTGGAGTCGACTACGTCTGTAAAGGCAGAATTGGTCGACTGGAGTCAACTACGTCTGCGGTGGCAGAATTGGTCGACTGGAGTCAACTACGTCTGCGGTGGCAGAATTGGTCGACTGGAGTCAACTACGTCTGCTGAGGCAGACTTCGTCGACTGGAGTCAACTACGTTTGCTGAGGCGGAATTGGTCGACTGGAGTCAACTACGTCTGCTGAGGCGGAATTGGTCGACTGGAGTCAACTACGTCTGCTGAGGCGGACTTCGTCGACTGGAGTCAACTACGTCTGCTGAGGCAGACTTCGTCGACTGGAGTCAACTACGTCTGCTGAGGCAGACTTCGTCGACTGGAAAAAAAAGAAAATTAACCGGGTGGGAGTAGATCTTTTACGCTATAGTAAAGCAGTAATGGGATAAAATTATTTAAGGCGTGCATGTAGATGCTTGCCCAAATGCCAACACGCATTCTTACAAATCCCAAAAATAAGGCTAGAATAAATTGAGGGATAACTATAAAAGGTGTCATCCAAAATGAGAATTGAGTGCTATCGTAATTGTAGATATGGATGAATGCAAAAGTCATTGCTACTAGATAGAAGAAAATAGGAAAAAGTCGATCTACTCTAGATTCTTCATCGCCTGACTGTGCATCTAAATCCGATAAGCTAGAAGAATCACCTACTTGATTTCTTTTTCTGATGATCGATTCACTTTCAACTAAAAAATAGTTGACTACAATAAACAAAAGCAAAGGGACTGCATATTTCATGTCTGGCCATGTTGTTTTATAAAAGAAATAGGCTACAAATCCAGCTATGATTGAGGATATTAATAATGATACGGGGATTTTATACTTCAAAGGAAAGCGGAAAATAAGTTCTTCTCCAAGAGGGGCTGCAATAACTGCTAAGCCAAACATCGCCCAAAAACCATAATCCAACTCATCAAATACATTGCCTATATTTTCAAGATCTACAATAGCTATATTGACTATTGTAATTGCAAAAATATTAAGGACAAAAGCACAGACAAACAAAAGACTCACGTAGAGAAGTGGACTAGAAACTTGATCGTGAAAAATCCTTCTATGCGGAAACTTTAAATACTGAATAAAATCATTGATTGGGGTAAATTCCATTGCCTAAATGTATTAAAAATAATATCGACTTAGAATAGATATGATCATTGTAATATGAGATATACAAATAATTGAAAGTATCCAAGATGGCTTGATTTCATGTTTGACAAATTTTCGAGAAAAAACAATCACTATTATTGGCAATAAGGGAAATAGATACCTTCCACCTAAATTGAAAATATAATCATTGCCAACCGCACTATACAAACCATACATCATAATCGCCATCAAATACAAACTGCTCAGAATGATAAAGATAAACAAAAGGCGCTCCTTAATCTTCAAAGAAAAATCCGCGTTCATTATTAATGCGATCATGCATAGGCAAAGTAAGGCAATCATCCATGTGGGAATATAATTTTTCTCCCAACCAAATTTTCCAGTAAGGTGCGCCGCTGTAGCAGGAACAACCGATAAGTAGGACTTAATCACATTTCCTGTAAACTGAATTGAATGAGACAAAACATATTCCAACTGTTTGTTTGGATCGCCTTTGGGTTTTATTTGTTGGTCATGACGATATTCAACTGCATAATCCTCATAAGTAATATAGGCCTTATTCACCTTGAGTGCCCAAATACTTGTCAAAAATATACAGACTAGTGAAATGATTATAAACGAACTATAATATTTAATTGACGAGTCAAATTTGCCGAAAGGCAGAAAAAACCAAAGAAGAATCAACGGAAAATAAACTATCTTATTGATGGATAGTACTAAGACAATCAGACCCAATTTAAAAATCTGAAAATTAGAAATATTTCCTTCTTGGTTCTTAAGGCACAGGATATATGAGAAAAGCAAAAAGGCCAATGCGTTGGTAATTGCATCAGCGGTAACGGAGGAATGTAAAACCAAAATTGCCGGCAAAGAGGAAATAAATAAAAATAGGAGTTTGTCGCCTGGAAAAATTTTGTAGGCATAATATAAGATAATGAGCCAAGTCAATAAAGTCGTTATCCTCAGTAAATACAAAATTGATGACGGGCGTAGATTAAGACTTGCGCCTATAGCTGCAATAATTGATTGTAAAGGATACGCCGTAGGAAAATACATGGCCGTATTACTAAAATCAGTAAAATTCCTGTTGACCTTGTCTAGTTTTTTCTCATTAAAGGTGGAGAGCTGTTCTTTTGTGATTTTCCCATCATAATTGAACCGCATGAAACGAAATTGGTCAGAATACTTAAAAAGGCTTGCTGGAAGGTAACCCCCTAGCCTATTTTCTGGGTCCTGTTTGTCGCCTTGAAAGGAATTAAAAATCTCATAACAACGAAAATAGTGACTATCTTCATCGGGTGCTTGGAAAGGGGGAACGATAAAAACATAGATCAAACCAAAGAGCAGAGAGGCGCCAAGAAAGTGTTTGTAGCTAATTCCCTTCATATTTCGAAGATATCTTAAAAACTGTTTTAAAAAAATCTTCGTATTATATATATCACAATTAATAATTTAAGACTTTTGCAGGATGTCTCTACCCACAAGCCAAACTTACCTAGAAGATCTAAACGAAATCCAACGTCAAGCTGTATTGGCAATGGATGGGCCTGTCATGGTCATCGCAGGACCAGGCTCTGGTAAAACCAGAGTGCTGACTTTTAGAATTGCTCACATGATCAAACAAGGAGTAGCACCTTGGAGCATTCTTGCCTTAACATTTACGAATAAGGCCGCTAGAGGAATGAAAGATCGGATTGAATCTGTTGTTGGCTCAAATGCCAATAAAATTTGGGCCGGAACTTTTCACTCGACTTTTGCAAGAATATTGCGCGTTGAAGCTCATCATATTGGTTATCCTAATGACTTTAGTATATATGATACTGACGATAGTAAGTCATTAATCAGTGAAATCATCAAAGGACTTAATCTAAATACCAAGACTTATCCAAATGGAATGGTCAGGTCGAGAATAAGTAGTGCGAAAAGCAACCTGATTACACCTAAGATGTATGCGGCAAATGAGGATCTGATGAGTCAGGATAGAATGGCTAATCGTCCAATGGTCCAAATGATCTATGACAAGTATGTCAAAAAATGCAAGCAGGCGGGAGCGATGGATTTTGATGATTTGCTACTGATGATGTTTAAGTTGCTGTATCAAAAACCGGAGATAAGAGCAAAGTATCAGAAACAATTTAGATATCTTTTGGTTGATGAGTTTCAGGATACCAATTATCTGCAATATGAAATCCTGAAATTATTGTCCCAATATGAAAACAGTGCAGAAAATATCTGCATAGTAGGCGATGATGCTCAAAGTATCTATTCGTTTAGAGGAGCGACCATTGAAAATATATTGCAGTTTCAAAATGATTATAAAGAAGTACAAGTTTATAAGCTTGAACAAAACTATAGATCAACGACACACATTGTTGAGGCTGCCAACCAAGTTATAGGACACAACAAAAGACAAATTCAGAAAAAAATCTGGACGGATAGACAAGGTGGTGAAAAGATAAAGTTGATTAAGGCCATGACAGATACCGATGAAGGTAAACGGGTGGCAGATACAATTGTAGAGCATAAAAATAGATTTGCAATAGCGAATAAAGATATAGCAATACTATACAGAACAAATTCGCAATCTAGAATTTTTGAGGAGTTTTTGAGAAGGTACAATCTACCTTACCGAATCTATGGTGGAACTTCGTTTTATCAAAGGAAAGAAATAAAAGATTTAATAGCCTATTTTAGATTATCGGTGAACCCGAAAGACAATGAGGCTTTTAAGAGGGTTATTAATTTTCCAAAAAGAGGAATTGGGAAAACTACAGTAGAGCAATTGATACAACTCGCTGATGACAATGAGATGAGCATCATGGAAGCCTTGAATGCAATTGAGTTTAAAGGTAGAGCAAAGGCCAAATTACATGACTTTGTAAAAATGGTAAAATCATTTGCTACCAAAGTAATTACTGAAAATGCATACGACGCAGCATGCTTCATCGCTAGAAAATGCGGAACTTCCGAACTATACAAAAATGAGGGCACACTGGAAAGTGCAAATAGATTAGAAAATATTAATTCACTCTTGGATGGTATCCAGGAATTTGTTGAAGATGATGTTATAGAAGATGGTGAGGAGTACAATGCGGATCGTAGTCTAGCCAAATATTTGCAAGGAATCTCTTTGATGACGGATCAGGATAACGAAAGTACTGACAACGATTCCATCACGATGATGTCTGTGCATGCAGCAAAAGGATTGGAATATAAATCTGTATTTGTGGTGGGTCTTGAAGAGAATCTCTTTCCTTCTTATTTATCATTGAGTGATCCCAATCAATTGGATGAAGAAAGAAGATTGTTTTATGTTGCCATCACAAGAGCTGAGGAATATCTAACCTTATCATCTGCCAATACCAGATATCAATATGGCTCGGTCAGAAATAATGAAACCAGTAGATTCATAGAAGAAATACCTGTTGATCATTACGATGCAGTCATTACCATGCGCAATACCGAAAGATTTTCTAGTCCTAAAAAATTAGGCGGAATACGTGCACCAAGAATCCAAAAGAAATTAGATTACATAGATCCCGATAATTTTAATCCCGTTCCGTCCCACAAATTAAAAGAAGGCATGAAGGTACTTCATCTTAGATTTGGGAAAGGAGATATCATAAGTATAGATGATAGCAAGATTGCAACGATACAGTTCTATGATTTGGTTGAAAATAATGAAAAAAGGATTGCGCTGAAGTACGCAAAATTGGAGATAATCGAAGACTAGAAATTATTTTATTCATTCATTTTTGTACTCTTAAACTTCTGTTTTTTCATGATAAATTCAAGCGAATCCTTGTTGTTGCGTCCCACATATTTCACCGTGGAAGAATCAATCATTTCGTACTTCCCTTTGATATCTAAGGATCGAAATTCGTGAAAGTTATAAAACTCCATTTGTCTATAAGTAGTATCGACTACGTAATAAAAAGTGGAAAGACTATCTTCAACTTCTACATTTCCAAAAACAGATTGTTCAAAAATCAATCTTGAAAATTTTGGAAAATCAGCCGTCGAAGCCTTGATTGATTGGACAGTCCAGATACCAACGATTGGATGCTGTTTACTCATCTGATAATATTTTCTCGAACGGTCTATTTTCCAAAACTGCTGAGTCATCAATCCGATGATCAAAATGATTTTTGTAATATTGATTACCTCACGAGCATGCAGCAACCTTGTCTTTTCAAAACCAAGTAATTTTTTAAACTCGATTGATTTTACCCAATAGTATAAATCAGGTGCCAAATATGCAATGATACCAATTGTCAAAAAAATCGACCTTGAGTAACTCAATAAGGTACAAGAATCAAAAATATATGCAAAGGCAAAATTATTTATGATTATAGGTAGAATTAGCATGACCGCCACTGGGGTTGTACGCCTAAATGTCAGAAGCAATATGATGATTATCTGCCCTATTCCAATGAGCATCTCATAGGTGTCAGATGAAGAATAAGCTTGCCACATAAGCGCCTGAGGATCTAAATCCATGATTCTCCCATTGGCAGCAGCATAACTAAAATTATAGTGCATGTTGAGAACCTTATTTACAGCTCCAGGCACCAGCAAGAAAATCAAAAGATAACGACATAAGATCCATGAGATGAGTCCTAGCTTTTCTAGTTTTTCCCAGGAATTACGGAGAAAATTTACAGATAGGAAAAGCAAGGACACGATGATTATATTCCTAGCAACCAATTCATAATTTGATTGAATATCAGAACATCCATCCTCAAATGTCCAAAAAAAACCAATAGAGCCTATTGCTAGACAGGCTGCAGAGATTAAGCCTGCCGTGTATCTTAGATTTCTATTTTGACTTGAGGACATCCTTTAGGATAACTATTTGACACTAAGCTAAACAGCCTAGGCTTAAGAATCAAAGTTCTCTGTAGGATTAGTCTTTCATTAACAGACTAAAGCTAGTCTACCCATTCTGCTAGAAACAAATTGGTATCTCTTGTATCTCCATTATTTCTATTAGAAGCAAAAACAAGGTATTTGCCATTGTGTGAAAACATTGGGAAAGAATCAAAAGTATCATCGAAGGTAATTTGTTCAAGTCCTGTACCATCTAGATTGACCATAAACAAGTTGAATGGAAATCCTCTTGTACTATTGTGGTTACTACTAAAGATGACCTTTTCTCCAGATGGGTGAAAAAATGGAGCCCAATTGGCATTTCCTAAATCTGTAATCTTTTTTAAATCTGAACCATCGACGTTACAAATATATAATTCCATATCTGTAGGTTGTACCTGTGCCTTTAGCAAGAGGTCTTTGTATTCTTTGATTGCCTCGTCTGTTTTTGGACGCGAAGATCTGAATATCAATTTTGTTCCGTCGGGTGAGAAAAAAGCACCTCCATCATATCCTAATCCTGAGGTTACTTGCTTTACATCAGAACCATCTATTTTCATGGTATACAATTCTAGATCACCAGATCTGATTGAAGTAAATACAATCAGGTCTCCTTTTGGTGACACAGTAGGCTCCGCATCATAACCAGGAGAGTCAGTCAATTGCTTCAACAAATTGCCATCTAGATCTGCGGTATAAATCTCAAAGTCTGAGTAGATTGGCCATGTATATTTACCACCAGTTCTTTCGGGAACATGAGGGCAACTAGCATCACCTTTATGTGTTGAAGAATATACAATTTGTTGATTACCTGGCATAAAATAACTACAGGTCGTTCTACCCTTTCCTGTACTTACAATCTTGGCTTTATCGTCGGCAGTCTTTTCTGTAAATGGATCCATGATATAAATCTGATCACACTCCACTCCCCACTTTGGATTCGTAGATTGGAAAACCAATTGCTTGTCATCAAAACTCCAATACGCTTCAGCGTTGTCGCCTCCAAAGGTCAATTGCCTTACATTTTTTAAATGCCTCTCAGCTTTATAAGATAAATTGTCTGAAGTGATCTCACTTTCTTTTGCTGCTTCACCATGTGCACCGTGCTCACCATGAGGGTTATCAGTACCATGATCATGACCAGCATGTGGGTTTTCGGAACCGTGGTCATGACCAGCATGTGGGTTTTCGCCATGTGTATGTTGTCCTTCTCCATCACCATGTTGGTGATTTGAATTCTTACAAGAATTAAGTGCCAAAATTGACAACAAAGAAAGAATTACAATTGTTAAATTATTACTGTTTATCATGGTATTATTTTTAGATACCTTTAGTGTCAAATTTATTTAGAATGCAAAGAAAGTACTTTTATATTATATCCATGTGTCTTGCTATCTTTTTATCAGCTTGCAAGTCCCAGTACGTCATAAAAACTACTGAAATTAGTGAAATTGAGCAATTGACTGCAGATGTATCATATCTAGCTTCTGATGAATTGGAAGGACGAGAAATAGGCACAAAAGGAGAAATTCTTGCCGCCGAATATATAGCAAAGAGAATGGAAGCCATTGGTCTTGAGCCAAAAGGCGATGAAGGGTATTTTCAATATTTCGACATTCATCTCCGCTCGAATCCACATGCAGAAAAGCCAGCCCCTGGAGATCCAGTTATCTCAGGCAGAAATGTCGTAGGTATGTTAAATCGTGGTGCAGACAAAACTATTGCTATCGGTGCTCATTATGATCATCTCGGTTATGGCAAGGAAGGATCCTTGTATTTGGGTGAACCGCAAATACACAATGGTGCAGATGACAATGCAAGTGGTGTTGGAGCCATGCTTTTACTTGCAGAGCGATTATCAAAAATGGAGTTAAACTATAATTATATTTTTATCGGTTTTTCCGGTGAGGAGAAAGGTCTTTGGGGATCAAAGCATTTTGTCAACAATAGCACAATTCCGCTTCCGCAAATAGATGCAATGATCAATTTAGACATGGTAGGTAGATTAAGACCTGACGAACGTATTTCTGTTCACGGTAACGGTACTTCTTCTGTATGGAATGAAATGATATCAAAAGCTGACAATGGTTTTACTTACACCTTCAGTCCATCAGGAATAGGACCATCAGATCACACCTCCTTTTACCTGGTTAATATTCCAGTGCTTTTCTTTTTTACGGGACAGCATAGCGACTACCACAAACCAAGTGATGATGTAGTACACATAAATTACTCAGGCATCCAAAAAATTTCAAACTTGATTCAGGGAGTCGTGATGCAGCTTGACAAAGTGGACGACATACCTTTTCAGAAGACGAAAGACGAGCAAGCAGAAACGCCAGATTTTAAAGTTACATTAGGAGTGATGCCTGACTATATGTATTCTGGAAAAGGAATGCGTATCGATGCAGTAAGAGAGGAGCGACCTGCGCACGCCGCAGATATTATGGCTGGCGATGTAGTCATCAAAATGGGCGACTTAGAAATTTTTGACATGATGTCTTATATGAAAGCTTTGTCAGAATTTGAGCCAGGCTCTACTGTGAAGGTGACTATAAAGAGAGGTGATGACGAGATAGAGAAGATGGTTACTTTTACAAAGAAGTGATAAGTGTCAGAGTTTCTTATCACTTCTTTGTGAGCGCCAGACTGCAAGACGCCTCCCTGAAATAATAATCGAAATTAAAGAAATATTCTATGCCCCTGCGGGTTCATTCATTTGAATGTCGTTTGACATTCATTTTGCTTTCGCAAAAATCAATCATTCATCTCCTTCCTTCCTTTAGATTTACAATACCATAAAATCAAACAGATTCAAAATAATCTCATATATAAATAGAATTGGTTTTTTGGAATTCGATGGCCAGTTTTCAATGATTGAGTGTTTAAAAA
>Ga0115031_1000202_pt1 | contig 41664 bp, 32 predicted proteins | sample Maine_Asex4_meta_FD_87301 | JGI IMG/M metagenome (GOLD analysis project Ga0115031, IMG submission 87301) | Marine algal microbial communities from Maine, USA - Maine_Asex4_metaG | ecosystem: Host-associated > Algae > Red algae > Unclassified | place: Maine, USA | collected 2015-01-05
AACTCCTTGATCCTTACATTCATTGATGATCCTTAATTTTTCTTCTGTGGTATAATGTTTCCTACCACTACCTGTCTTTTTCATGCCTTTAAGTTCTAAAAATTTTTTTAGAACTTTGTCTCATTAATTAGGGGGCTGTTTCAGTTTCAATTGAATGATGAAAAGTTTAATGTCAGCGAATAATACTTCAACGAGCTCATCTTGTCCAGGATAATTTAAAGGTTTTATTGTGACATCTTTGAATGGAGTATGAGAGTACCCATCTACAGTGAAATAGCTACTCCCACTATTTCTACATCTGATAAAGGATTACTTGTAAATAGCATGTGGTGACGGTCTTAAGTATTTATATTCTTACGTAAGTAACTTTTATAAAATTCTAATTCTTAAATAATGAATGGATTCTAATAAAAAAGCAACTACGGAATGCAGTTGCTTTTAAAATCTCTATTGATACTTCATTATTAATTAATTTTTTCTGATCACTCCTCCTGACCATTTGTCTTGATCTAAATCTTTTTCCGTTGGATTTCCCTTATACTTTATCACGGCACCTGAACTTACATCAGCACTTAATTTTTGTGTGGTATGAATTAAGGCCATTGCTCCAGAAGAACCGTCCACGTCGGCTGAACTTGATATTAGGTCTCCAGCTTTGTAAGAAGCTCCAGAACTTACATCAACGTCTTGACTATTTGTTGAACCACTAAGAGTTACCGCAGCTCCAGAACTTACATCAACAGAAAGATCGGTTGTCTTTATTTTTAATTCTATATTGGCTCCACTTGAAGTGGATATTTTCAACCTATTTGATTCTAGTATGTCATCTCCTTCAACAGTTGCTCCAGAACTTGCATCAATGCCTTCAATATTAGTATAGTGAAGTACAACTTCTGCTTCTCGTTTGCTCCAGCCTACGTTATCTTTTTTCCACTTTATAACAAGTGTTCCATTTTTTACCTCGGTGATCAAGTCATCCAAATCCGTTTTTTCTACCGTTACCACAGCGAAGTTTTTTTGGTCACTATCAAGATAAACTTCGATTCCAGCGGAGACAGAAATACTAGTGAAGTCAGATAGGTTTCTCGTTTCAGTTTGTGCAAAAAGAGCACTTGAAATGAAGGCAGTAATAACTAAAATAAATAAGCTTTTCATGTTTTAATTTTTTTTGTTAAAAGAATAATTCAAACATACAGGCACATTTAAGGAAATTATAAAATCTAGTACCAACCTGAGGTAAAAGATGACAAAGTAAACATAAGGGATTCATTTGCATTGGTCCATTGAATTAATGGTTTCGGATAACCAAATGGCCCATTCATGTAAAATCAGTGTGATATAGAGCAATTTTGGTTAGTTTCGGAGGATGAAATTTTGGATACGAAGATCTTTTTATTGGCACGTTTTGATCTGGGTACTTTATTTCTTTATTAACTTTTACAACGACATTTTCTATCAAGATTGGACGCTTCCTAGTGGCTTTTTTGTTTTAAGCTACTTTTCTCTCATCGTGTTTACCTTCTATTTATTTTATCTGTTTGTTGCTCCTAAGTTTATAAGTAAGTCCAAGTTCATCTCTGCACTTCTGTTCTTCTTTGTGTTTATAATCCTCAAATTTATCTTACAAGAGTTATTATTTCCATGGCTCTTTGATTTCAATTCGGATGGAATACCTTCAATTAATGTATTGCAATATCTAGAGGATAATTTTTTTATTGCCTTTGTTCCTGCTGCTGCCGGTACCATTCTATATTATTTTGAGCAAAGACAAATCAATGAAGCAAATCAATTGAAACTTATCAATGAAAAGAATGAAGCTGAACTTGCCTTTCTACGAAGTCAAATAAATCCTCATTTTTTATTTAACACCATGAGTTCTCTGCATACAAGGGCCTTTAGATTAGATCCAGATCTAGCAGATTCAATTATAAAATTATCTGATGTATTACGTTACACATTGAAGAGTAGTCAAAGTCACCAGATATCGATACAAGATGAGCTGAAGTTAATTCAAGATTTAATATCTATTTATAAAGAAAGGTTTGGAGAGCATTGTTATGCAAATTTAAGCATACAAGGGACAGACTTCTCTCAAAAATTTGAACCTCTTATTTTGATGCCTTTCGTTGAGAATGCATTTAAACATGGAATATATTCTGATCCTACCAATCCCATTAATTTTATTCTAGAAGTTAAGAAAGCATCATTAATGTTCTCTGTCCAAAACAAAACCAAACATCAAATAAAGGATGAAGTCAGCGGTATTGGCATCGTCAATTTGAAAAAGAGATTGCAATTGATGTATCCCAATAAACACCAACTAAACATAAAAGATGATGGGAATTATTATTTTGCATCGCTTAACATTGAATTAAACTTATGGAAAAAATGATCAATTGTATGGTACTGGATGATGAACCACATGCCATCGAAATCCTATCCTTGTATATTGAAAAGACGCCTATTCTTAGTTTGAAGAAATCAGAAAATAAGCCATGGGAGGGAATCAATTATCTCAAGGAAAATGAAGTAGACTTACTTTTTTTAGATATTCAGATGGAAGACTTGAGCGGGTTGCAAGTTCTGGACTTATTACCCAATCCTCCTAAAGTCATTCTAACCACAGCCTATGAACAATATGCATTAAAAGGTTATGAATACAAGGTTGTCGATTACCTGCTAAAACCATTTTCTTATGATAGATTTTTAAAAGCTGTTTCTAAAATTGAGGAAGATAGTGCTGATTCCATGTTGCCTCCTATTCAAACGGTTGAGGTTCACGCCATAAAAGACCATATCTTTATAAAAGGTGATGCTAAGAATAAATACCACCGACTTTTGTTCAAGGAAATCAAATACATTGAAGGTTTAAAAAATTATGTAACCTTTAATTGTGATTCAGAACGTATTACCGCATTGCATAGAATGTCAGATTTGGAAAAGGAACTTCCGTCTTCTCAATTTGCTAGAGTGCACAAGTCATTCATTATAAATTTATCTCAAATTCGATTGGTGGAAGGGAATATGGTTCACCTAAAGGATAACTCCATCCCAATTGGTGCAAGTTATAAGAGTGAATTTCTAAAACTTATTAAATCATAAGACTCTTTAATTAAGTTTGCTGTCAATCCACTCCTTGGTTATTTTGTCGAGAATATCCAAGGGTACACAGCCTGGTTGAAGCACGATGTTATGAAATTCTTTGACACTGAAATCATCTCCTAAAGTCTCTTCTGCGTATTTTCTTAATTCTAAAATTTTCAATTGCCCAATCTTATAGGAAAGAGCTTGACCGGGCATTGCCATATATCTCTCAATTTCAGAAGTTATGCTAGCTTCTGATTCTGCTTCATTTTCAAGGGAATATTTTATCGCCTTTTCTCTTGACCAACCAAAGGCATGAATTCCAGTATCCACCACCAGACGAATTGCACGGTGCATCTCATTTCCAAGCATCCCAAAATATTGATACGGATCTTGATATAAGCCAAGTTCTTTACCTAACGACTCGCAATAGAGTGCCCAACCTTCACCATAGGAACTATACCATAAATTTTTTCTAAATGCAGGAAGATCTTGGTTTTCTTGCTGTAGGGATATTTGATAATGGTGTCCAGGTATAGCCTCATGTAAAAATAAATCTTCATCCACGTACACGTTATATTTTTTTACATCCGGGATAGGTACGTAGAATATCCCTGGTCGTGTCCCATCAAGAGAACCTGGATTATATTCAGCGCTGGCTGACTCTTCTCTGAATGCTTCTGTTCTTTTAATCTCAAAAGCAGCTTTGGGCTTTAGGTCAAAGAGTTCATCTAATTGAGGAAGCATGCGTTGATGTATCTTGTTGAAATTTTCTATGACCTCCTGAGGATCTGAGAATGGCATTAAATCTTTGCTGTTTCTTACATGGTCAAAGAAAGATAATAAGTCTCCAGAATAGTTGAGCTCTTCCATGACCTTTTCCATTTCGGTTCTTAATCTTTTCACTTCCTTTAATCCAATGTCATGAATTTCACGAGCGCTTAAGTTGGTCGTTGTGTTTAATCTGATCATATAATTGTAAAGCTCCTCACCAAAGGAGTAGGCATCTACACCACTTGACGCTCTACCAGCAATAAAGTATTCTGTCTCTAGAAAATTTGAGATCTTCTTATATTGTGGTATCAATTTATTATGAATCAATAGAACCATTTCTTTCTTTATTTCCAATTTATCTTCACTAGAAATCGATGTAGGAATATTCAATGCCGGCTTATAAAATAAATGATCTTCCACTGGTCCTTGGCTCAGAGTTTTAAACTGCGGTATTACTTTTTCAATCAACGATTTAGGTAATACTACACCTTGACGAATACCTGCTCTCATATTAACCAAGGCAGTTTCACACCAATCCATGTAGCCATCTAATCTGTTAAACCATTGATCATAGTCTTCCTTTGTCTCAAATGGTTGGGCTGATCCACCACTTCCCAATTGGCCCATAACCAAATTTATAGACCACATTTGATCTATGGGTGTGAGCTCAAAAGGGAATTTAAAAGCATCTAATGCAATTTCTAATTCCCACTCAAGAATATCATAACTGATGCGTTCTTGTTTTGAGAGATTTTCTTTATTTATTTCATTCAATCTTAATTTTAGTTCACTTATGGTTTTCTTTTTTTCAGCGAGATACTCTTTTGATATGTAATTAGGAAAGAGTCCATTGAATTCATTGATTCCTTGAAAAGTTGCATTGACAGGATCAAGTGCAAGACTTGCAGAATAATAGTCAGCCATGAGTTCTTCAAAAGGATTTGAATCAGGGATAGGATCTTTCTTTTTATTCATTTTTTCAGAGCTACAGGCATTGCATAAGAATAGGAGTAGAAGTACTTTTTTCATGAATATGATTGAGGCATAAAAAAAGCCCTGGCAGAGATTGCCAAGGCTTTTAATTTCAATTTTATTTTCTAATTATGATATGCAGCATTGTGAGCTAGTGTGCCACCACAAACTTGACAAGGTCCTGCTGCACCACCTCCACCTGCACAACCATTAGCGCAAGTGTAATGCCATACGCCAGCGGCGTTCTGAGCTGGTTCAGGTGCTTTGGGTTGAGTAATTCCGCCTGGAGGAGGAACAGTAATCGAAGTTCCATCTGAAGTAACAGCATTCGTTGTTACTGGATTTGGTACTGCAGGCTGTTGATTGTGAAAAGCTGCATTATGGACATAAGCTGTTCCACAGGTAGGGCAATTAGCTTGCGTATCACCACCACTTCCTTCACATGAATTAGGGCAATAATAGTGTGGAAGGGTAGTGCCACCGCCGACAGCCGCCTGGACAGCACCATTTGCTTGTGCTTGGGCCTCATTATTGGCCGCATCAATTTGAGCTTGTGATAATAGTGAGTCAGGCCTAGAAGGCTTGTCAGCACAGGAATTCAAGCTGATTAAAGAACTTATTAATAAGAGAGAAAAAATATATTTCATTGCTAATTTATTTAGATTCATTTAAGTTGACAAAGTTAAGAAAATAAAATAATATTTGATGTCATATTATAATAATTCAAAATATATTTAAGTTTGAAACTATATATGACACGAATTCTTTTTTTACTAATGCTTAGCAGCAGCTTTATCTCTTGTCAGTCGGCTGTTGAATTGCAAGCGATACCAGCTAAGTCAAGCCTGATTCTTGGTGACCAGAGAACAGAGCTATATTTTGATCTTTTAAACGAAAAGAAAATAGGACTTGTTGCCAATCAATCAAGCTATATCGGAGAAACACATCTGCTAGATACCTTATTATCTTCTGGGATTAATGTTGTGAAAATATTTTCTCCCGAACACGGTTTTCGAGGACAGGCTGATGCCGGTGAAATTTTAGGGCATGGGATTGATTCAAAAACCAAGCTACCGATTGTTTCTTTGTATGGGAAAAATAAGAAGCCGACAGCAGAGCAATTGAAGAACATTGATTTGCTTGTTTTTGATATTCAAGATGTTGGGGTGCGATTTTATACTTACATTTCAACCCTACATTATTTGATGGAGGCTGCAGCCGAAAATTCAATACCACTGATTGTATTAGATAGACCCAATCCACATGCACATTACGTGGATGGTCCGATCATAGAAGACGAGTATAAATCATTTGTTGGTATGCATGCGGTACCTATTGTATATGGGATGACGATAGGGGAGTATGCGATGATGATCAATGGTGAAGAATGGCTTAAAGGAGAACGTAAATGTAATCTGCAAGTTATTTCTTGTGAGAATTATAACAGAAATGAAATATTTAATTTACCTATAAAACCATCACCAAATTTGCCTAATGCACTTTCTGTGCAACTATATCCGTCCTTGTGTTTTTTTGAAGGAACCGTTTTTAGCGCTGGTAGAGGGACAGAGATTCCTTTTCAATTTTATGGACATCCTAAATACAAATATTCGGACTTCCAAATAATGCCAAAATCAATGGCAGGTGCTAAACATCCGAAGTTTGAAAACCAAGAAATTTTTGGAATGAATTTGTCTGGTCTTAAGGTAGAAAGTGTACATGCTGATCAAAGCATTCGTTGGGATTACCTGTGGGAAGCTTACGCAAATTTTGGGTTTGACTCAAAAGAATTCTTTATAAATAATAACTTTTTTGAAAAATTGGTGGGAACTCAGAGTCTGCGCAATGCTCTGGAAGAACAACTAACGGTAGCCCAATGGAAAAAGGAGTGGGAGGATGATTTGGAAGCCTTCAAGCAAGTACGAGTCAAGTATTTACTCTATTAGAATTTGAACACGAGTTGTGCCTTAGCTTCTGTCTGAGTATCGCCTGAAATTTGATTATTTCCACTGCTGATTTCAGTGAGATTTTCATATTGAGTTCTTGCAATTCTAAATTCCGCAATAAGCCACCTAGTTACATCATATCTAAGATTGACATAAAATCTAGAACCCTTATTTGCGTAAGCGGGAATATAGAATTCATAAAGAATATCATTCTCATACGCATAAATTCTAGAATTAAAATCGTCTGTATCAAAAATGGCATAACGGGCGGTAATACGCCAAGGCGAAGAAATTGGTTTATAAATAAAATCTTGGTACAACAACATTCCTTTCGAAGAATTTTCTGATTGATTAAAAAAATGTAATTCCAATCTACTCCTCACCTCTAATTCCTTGTTGATTTTATAGCCCAAGTGCATCCGTAATTTTTGTCTATCAACATTAGCCAAAGCGTTGGTCCCAAAATCTGTTGGATTATAATTTCTTTCTTTCTGTTCATAGGTGTATTGTGCATAAATACTCAATTTACGTTTGATGATATAGTCAAGCCTTAAGAGAAATTCTTTACCATCTGACGGTCTATCAATCTGAAATTTTAGCCACGGATTCTTCCAAATATCTGCGTAAGCACTAAATTTCCATGCGTAAACTGGTCGTATTTCTATCCCTGCATAAAACCCAGCTTCATTCTCAGCATTTGCACTTTCTCCAAATGCATTTGGAGAAAGAGAAATATAGCCAGGGCTATATTTTCTGAATAAAAAGGCCATACTGACAGTTTTATCCAAGCCCAGAAGCAAACCATGAAGATTGGCCCAATCAGTTCCGTCATTGGTTGCCGCTTCTCCAAAAAAATGAAAATTATTGATTCGATATGAATAGTCGAAACTAAGATTATTTAAACTGCTTGGGATCTGTTGGAATTTTTTATACAGCCTCGGATTTGGAGCAAAGCTTGCCTCAAATTCTTGGTGAAAGAAATTAAGGGCGAGATGAAAATTATTTTCTCTGTATTTCAAAATCGAACCTGCTTGCCAGCCTTCAATTGATTTCTCGTTTTTAATTTCTGAAAGCGTACGATGGTAGCCATCAATACGAATGGTTGAAACTTCAAGATCTGTATTGTCAGGTCCTTCGTCTATAATGTCATCTGTTACGGTGGCATCTAAATTCTTAAAGCTACCCATGACGCTCAGTTCTAGTTTTTTTGTAAGCCTGAGGGTAGCAGCCATTCCCCTGAAATAATCATTTTCATTAACGGAGTTATATGGCTTAACGGCACGACCACCTTTTTTAATGTTGGTGACCCATGAACTTTTTCCCGATCCAAAATCATTGTGATCAATTAAGCCTTGGCCAAAGCTGAAGGAATAATCGCCGATCACCAAATCTTTTAAGAAGGTGGAATAGTCTTTTAAGTAAAAATGCCCAGTCATATAATCAAAACCCTGCTTATTCGAACCTCTAAAGAAATCTTCGCCGGGATCTTTTTCTAAAGTAAAACCATAACGTAACCTGTTTTCGTAATTGTGACGGTATCGTACAAAGTATCTATTCGGGTCTCCTGCAAACGAGGTTATTCCTTCGGCGTTTGGTTGATAACCTTTTTGATCTTCTAGAATGGATCGCCATTTTAGAAAAAGTTCATTTTTGCCTTCTGTCATCATTTTTCCTATCCCATAATTAAATTTATTTGGGTCTTTGACGGAGAGGAAGGGGATAATCCGGCGGATGGAAGAAAGATCCATACTCGGAACAGATTGCAACTCTTCTAGGGATATAAAATCACCATATTTAGTTCTATGCGTGATTATATCCTGAATTTGGATGTCGCTTAAAAGAAGCAAATCCTTTAAATCTTCATAAGAAGCCTCATTTATGTTTAATGGTTGATTATGATAACTTTCAAGTCGAATAATAATATCCGTGACGTCAAATTCATCCAGTTCTTGATCTTCTAAGAATTGTTCTAAAACCAATTGCAATTCTTGAGGAATGTCTTGTGCATATCCGACTTGCAAGAAGCTTGCAAACAAAAGTGGTAGGATTAAAATTCTAAAACTCATCTCAAGGAGTATAACTCACGCATTAAACAGTTCTCTTTTAGGCTTTTCGACCAATCTATGAAATTAAAATAATTAAACATTCTTTTATCATATCTGTGGTTAAAGCTTTTATGAATTTTTACATTTAATTTTTCGATGGCTTGTGTGGAGCTTGAGTTTTTAGGGTCTTTGTTAAGATAACTTAGTACGCTTGTGATGCCCCCGGTTAAATCTCCACTTAGTTCAAATTGTCTTTTAATGGAAGGTGTTAAATTTCTTACTAAGGAGTAATTACCCAGTTGGTAGTTACAGATCAAATGGAGTAACTTGGCATAATTCAATAGATCATCTCGAAGCCTGCCTTTCTTGGGCTGTATGATATAATTTAGATGATCAATTGCTTTTTCAAATTTCCCATTTGCTATTGCAATCCAAGCAAACTTATAATGAAACATTTTAACTCGATGAGAGTCAAGTTTCAAACTAAATTTTTTCAAATCTTGAAACAAGCTTTTCTCTAGATCAACTCCTCGTTCATATCTTTGATGAAGAAGAATTGAGTTGAGTTCCGAGTTGTAACCATAAATAAAATTTAAAACTCGAGAAGTGTCATTAAACCAACTCTGATTTCTCTCAGAAAATATCTGATATCTTTTAAGCCAACCATCAAAATCATCTTTTTCTCGGAGGTAAAAGTTGTGCGTTAAGATGTAATGAATTCCTCGAAGATAGAGGTCTGGATCCTTTTCAAGCATGACTTCATTCTGATCAAAAACATCAACCCATGTCAAACTATGCGCTAAAGCATTATCGTGATCTAATAACATATAGTAATACCAGACATGGCTTTGATGCAAAAGTACTTCTTCATAAAAACCAGGATTTTTACTGATAACTTTTGGGAGATTGGAGTTAAAAAATGATTGAATTAAAAATTCTTCTTTCTGATTTTTTACAAAACCCATTTTTATGTACATCCCTTGCATCCTTAGGCTTAAATTACTTAGAGCAGAGGTTCGGCCAATGGTGGTTTGGAACCGGCTCGAGGAAGTTATTAAATCCTCTAATTTGTTTTTTACACCGCGACTTCTGGTAATGTGCCTAGATTCTATCATTTTTTCAAATTCAAGAACCTCTAAAAGCAGAATATCCTGATTTCCCTTGGTTGCCAATGGTACGATTCTATCCAAAAGCTTTAAAGAATGCATGTGCAGGCCCTTTCCATACAGTACCTTGGCATAATCCAACTGCTCTCTTACCTGCATGTCAGAATCATGTCTGCTATGAATCATTCGAAGGCTCTTTAGAATTTGTGTATAAAGATTTCTTTTCAGATTAGAGAAATCATTCCGCTTAAGCTTAGGGAAATGGGATTCAATGGCAGCTTCATCCATTTTTTTTGACTTATCAATGAGGTCAAAAAGCTTTATAAACATTACGTTTTTATTGCTATCGAGCCTATTTACATAGAGTTTAAAGTGTCTTTTTTCCGCCTTTCCTAGACTCTTTATAAGTTTAAATAAATATTCGGTTTGAGCAATAGGCATAACAAATGAATTAAATTAATGTGCTGTACATCAGTTAGTTAGGTTAAATGTACGTCATTTGGATGTAACAAATATTAGATTATTTAAATAAATAATATTATTGAATCGCCTTACATTTGAACTATCAATAAAAAACCTAAAAAATAGTAGCATGGGAAAATTGAAATTAGAATACATTTGGTTAGATGGTTCTACACCTACTCAAGGCCTAAGAAGCAAAACAAAAGTAATTGATGATTCAACCTTCAAAGGCAAGATAAAAGATCTACCTGTGTGGTCTTATGACGGGTCTTCAACCAACCAAGCAGTAGGTGGTTCTTCTGATTTATTATTAAAGCCTGTAGCGGTTTATGATGATCCAGGAAGAAGAAATGCCAAGCTTGTTATGTGTGAGGTTTTAAATGCAGATGGATCACCTCATGCAACTAACGGTCGCGCTACTATAAATGATGATGATTCAGATTTTTGGTTTGGATTTGAGCAAGAATATACCATATGGGATCCTGAAATTGACAGGCCCGTAGGATTTCCAGAAAATGGATTCCCAGCACCACAAGGGCCTTACTATTGTTCCGTAGGAACTGGAAACGCCGTTGGTAGAGAATTAGTAGAAGAGCATTTAGATTTATGCATTGATGCTGGATTGAACATTGAAGGAGTCAACGCTGAAGTAATGTGCGGTCAGTGGGAATATCAGATTTTTGCTAAAGGAGCTAAAAAAGCAGGAGACGAAATTTGGGTTGCTAGATATTTACTAGAGAGAACTGCTGAAAAATACGGTTTGGTCATTAACCTACATTGCAAGCCAGTAAAAGGAGATTGGAATGGTTCAGGTATGCATGCTAATTTCTCTAATTCAGAATTAAGAAAAGCTGGAAAGAAAAAAGTTTACGAAGATGTCTGTGAAAAATTCAGACCTACTTCAAGAATTAATGCCGCCATTGCTGCTTATGGAGCAGACAACGATCAAAGATTGACAGGTCTTCATGAAACACAGGCCATCGATAAGTTTTCTTATGGGATTTCAGACAGAGGCGCATCGATAAGAATTCCGATTGCAACAGTTGAAAGTGGATGGAAAGGATGGTTGGAAGATAGAAGGCCTGCAAGCAATGCAGATCCATATAAGGTAGCATCTGTAATTATTGATACCGTAAAAGGATAATAGAAAAATAAGATTAATTTTAAGCTAGGGGAAGATCATTCAGATCTTCCCCTTTTTGTTTTGTCTATTAATTCAATTTTAATCGATAGACTATTATGTTTGCGTAAGCAAAGATTGCATCAGAAAAATAAAGTATAATGTCTAGAAAGTTATTTAAAAATGCTCGATTGGTAAACGAGTCTCAGATTATTGAAGGAGATCTGTTTGTTGTAAAAGATCGGATCGAAAAAATAGGTGGAATAATTGACACAAATACAGACGAAGAAATTGATTGTAAGGGGATGCATTTAATACCTGGCATTATTGATGACCAAGTTCACTTTAGACAGCCAGGCTTAACTCATAAGGCGGATATTGCTAGTGAATCAAAGGCAGCTGTTGCAGGAGGTGTGACCAGCTTTATGGAGATGCCTAATACGAAGCCACAAACCATCACTCAGGATAGATTGGAGGAAAAATACCAAATTGCAGCGCATGTTTCTCCAGCTAATTTTTCATTTTTCATGGGTGTTACCAATGAGAATATTGAAGAAGTTTTGAAAACAGATCCTTCAAAAGTCTGTGGGTTGAAGATATTTATGGGATCAAGTACTGGAGATATGCTTGTAGACAATCGTCAAACACTGGATAATATTTTTTCTCAAACACCAATGCTGATAGCCACGCATTGTGAAGATGAAGCTACCGTAAGAGCTAACATGGAACTGGCAAAACAGAAATATGGACTTCAAGTTCCATTTGAACAACACCCCATCATCCGATCTCATGAGGCTTGCTATCTATCATCAAGTTTAGCTGTGGAGCTGGCTCAAAAGCATGGGACGCGTCTGCACATTTTACATATATCTACCGCGAAAGAACTTGAGCTTTTCAATAATACGGTACCTTTAAAAGAAAAGAAAATAACCTCTGAAGCTTGTGTGCATCATATGTTTTTTAATGATACTTATTACCCTACTTTAGGGTCTAAAGTTAAATGTAATCCAGCCATTAAAACAGAAGCAGACCGGTCGGCCATTGTGCAAGCAACTCTAGATGGAACAATAGATATTATTGCAACGGATCATGCCCCACACACAATCGAGGAGAAATCAGGAAATTATTTTGAAGCGCCTTCTGGACTACCGTTGGTACAGCATGCCGTAATAATCATGCTTGACTTTTATCACAAAGGAGTTTATTCCATGGAAAAGATTGTAGAGAAAATGTGTCATGCTCCGGCAGATTGTTTTAAACTAAAAGAGCGAGGTTATCTACGGGAAGGATATTACGCTGATATTGTATTATTAGATATAGAAAAAGAAATAGAGATAAAAAAGGAGCAGTTATATTATAAGTGCGGCTGGTCACCCTTGGAAAATTTTAAATTTAAAGGAGGGGTGGACTCTACTTATGTTAACGGACAACTGGTATATGCTAACTCAAAAGTCTTGCCTTTTATCGCAGGAAAGAGGCTTGAGTTCTCTCATGGAGCATCTTAAGATTATACTCTTTAAAAACTTACATAGCAAGGATTTCAGCCATCTTGATCAGATCTTTGTTTAATGGATTTGGTTTGGAAATCGCATCCTCTAAAGGTGTGAATTCTATGACGTTATTTTTAATACCGACAGCACATCCACTTTTGCCTTCCAGTAAACCTTCTACTGCTGAGTGCCCCAAGCGACTAGCCAAAACTCGATCATTCGCAGTAGGCGAACCTCCTCTTTGTAAGTGTCCAATAATTGCTACTCGAGTATCAATATCTTTGATTTCTTTCTTAACTTTTTCTGCGAGTTCCATCGCATCACCATTCTTATTCCCTTCAGCAACTATAACAAGGTTAAATAACTTTTTCCGACGACCTTCTTTCTTCAATAGATCAATTAACTGTTGGAAATTAGATTCAGTTTCTGGTAAAAATATGGTTCCTGCACCACTACCGATGCCAGTATAGAGCGCGATATAGCCTGAGTGTCTACCCATAACCTCTATGAAGAATAAACGATTGTGAGAATCTGCAGTATCTCTAATTCGATCAACTGCTTCAATGGAAGTATTGATAGCGGTATCAAAACCTATGGTGAAATCTGTTCCGTATATATCATTGTCAATGGTCCCTGGAATTCCGATCATAGGGATCCCGAATTCTTCACCAAATTTATGAGCACCTGCATAAGTCCCATTTCCGCCAATAGCAACTAATCCATCAAGCTCAAAAGCTTGCACAGATTCATATGCTTTTTGTCTTCCTTCTGGAAACATAAATTCCTTAGAGCGAGCGGTCTTTAGGATCGTTCCTCCTCTTTGAATTATATTCCCTACGTCTTTTCTTTCTAGCCGCTTTATACTGCCTTCAATCAAGCCATGGTATCCTTGCATGATACCGAAAACATGTAAATCATGAAAGGTAGCAGAACGGACTACAGACCTTATAGCGGCATTCATTCCCGGTGCATCTCCACCAGAAGTGAAGACTGCAATTCTCTTAATCTTACTCATCTTGTTTTATAATAATTTAGAAGTCCTATAATAGGATTTTGTGTAATGGTGCCAATCTCATATCCTTGTTCTTGACATGCTGAATTGAGCTCCTTTTCAAAGTGATAGGCAATTGAACCAATGCAATTTATAACTTTACAATTTTCTGGATTATTTATTGGGTTTACTCTTTTCTTTAAAAATCTTTTGAAAGCATAGGAACACACTTGTGCTCTTAATGCCAATGAACACTCGGATAAAAATAGGGTATAGGCGGCAATTTGAGAATTGGGCTTATCGCTATTGTATATCGGTTGAATGATCGAGTCCCGATCTCTCCCATACATTGAAATGAATAAATTATAATCTGCTTCCGACATCTTATTGTTGAAAAATCGAATGATAATTTCTCGACCTAAATGATATCCACTTCCATAATCATCAAATAAAAATCCAAGGCTAGGGGTTTTAGCTACTACCTGGGTTCCATCAAAGAGGCAAGCATTGGTGCCAGTACCTAAGATAACAACGAATGAAGCAGTACCGTAAGAAAGCGAACGGCATGCTGCAAGTAAATCGTTTTCAATCTCAATTTTTTCAACCTTAGGTAAGTTTTTATCAATGGCATCTTTAATGGATAGCTTAGATGCCTGTGTGCTCACACCTGAACCATAATAATAAACTTCTTTAATAGTTGGTATGAATTTATCAGGGATTTGGGAGATTAGCGCAACACTACCCGGATTAGAAGTGGGATTAATCCCTCCCAATTGAAACTCCTCAATGATATTAAAATCATCGTCGCATACGGCCCATTTGCTTATGGACGAACCACTATCTATAACTGCTTTCAATAAATGTTAGTTGAATTCATAAAAGTTAAACTGAAATTTACAAACCTCAGGTTTTTTACCTATAATTTTCCAAAATCCGTCATAATCAACATGATTTGGAACATATTTTGAATTCCATTTGGTTAAGCTAACATTGATGTCTATCTCAAAGGTATAAAGTATATTTTGATTCCTTAGCTTGTAGCTTCTCTTTAATATCTGAAAATTATCTTCTTGAAACCAGGTTGTCATTTTGCTTATTACAGTCTTATTTGAAATCTCCTGAAATTCTGGCTTCAATTCTACATCAAAAAGATAACAGAAACTCCCATTTTCATTGGGAAGATAAGAAATGCTGTAAACGTAATACTGCTGCATTTCTTCTGAAAAGATGGAAAGCTTGTTCCCAACTAGCGGTACGCTTACATTTTTACCTGGGCTAAAAATCACAGTTTTTAGGTCTTCTACATATTTTTCAAATTTTGAGTCAGGTGCAGGCTGCACTTTAATTGTTGAGTCAGCACAGATTTGACCCTGCGTATAAAACACTCTATCTATCAATTTACTCGTGTAATATCTATATTTCTTGTTTTTTTTAAAGTATGATTTGCTGTGGTATTGCTCATCTATGCGCATGTTCCGACATTGACCCTTCATCCATTGAGTATGAATTCCTGTGTAATAATCAACCTTTTTATTCTTTTTGTTGAAGAATTCAATGTCTGGATTGAATGAATGCCCGATAAATCTGAGGTTTAAAAAGGCATTATAAAAGGATTCATCTTCTAAAACATACTGGATAAATCTATCCTTTTCTAGATCTGACCCTTCAGGTGTAATGGTAATTGAATCTAGATAGACAAGTGCTGATATTTGCTCTAGTAGAATACTATCCAACTCAGATTCCTCTTTTTGGCCTTTGACATTGCTTGAATGGAAAATTAACAAAGCAAGGCAGAGAACTAATTCGAAGATTAATTTACTTTTGCACATATTTGGACGCAATGTATTCATTGACAACTATAAACGAAGATAAATGAAAAATATAACTGTTATTGGTGCTGGAACTATGGGTAATGGAATTGCACACATTTTTGCGATGCATAATTACGAGGTTATTTTAGTAGATGTAAGTGAGCAAGCATTGGAAAAGGCTATAGAAATCATTGATAAGAACCTCTGGAGAATGGTGGCCAAAGAGAAGATTTCTGAAGAAGATAAAACAGAAACGATAGGGAAAATTACAACTTCAACCAACTTGAAAGAGGCAGTATCTCAAGCTGATCTAATAGTTGAAGCAGCCACAGAGCATGAGGAAACAAAGTTAAATATCTTCAGACAGATGGATGAATTTTCTCCAAGCGATTGCATTCTGGCAAGTAACACGTCTTCAATTTCTATTACAAAAATAGCAAGCGTCACTAACAAGCCTGAAAAGGTGATTGGTTTGCATTTTATGAATCCAGTTCCTGTGATGAAATTGGTCGAAGTGATTCGCGGTTATGCGACCAGTGATGATGTAACTTCCAAAATTATGGAAATTGCCAAAAAACTTAATAAAATTCCTGTAGAGGTAAATGATTATCCAGGATTTGTAGCGAATAGAATTTTGATGCCCATGATCAATGAGGCCATCTATGCACTTTATGAAAATGTTGCAGGAGTAGAAGAGATTGATACCGTGATGAAGTTAGGAATGGCACACCCGATGGGACCTCTTCAATTGGCAGATTTTATTGGCCTTGATGTTTGTTTGGCCATCTTAGAAGTATTAAAAGATGGGTTTGGAAATCCTAAATATGCAGCATGTCCACTATTGATAAAGATGGTTACTGCAGGGAAACTGGGACGCAAGTCTGGGGAAGGATTTTATAAATATGAAAAGGGTAGTAAGGACTTAGTTGTAGCCTCGACTTTCGTCAAATAATTATTCATCCAGTAAATCTAAAATTTCATTAAATTCTCTGTCTGATTTGAAGTGAATGATAAAACTGCCTTTACCTTTCTGACTTCGCTTAATTTCAATTTTTGTTTCAAATCGCTCCGTAAGTCTACTTTTAATTTTTTTAATTTCAAGGTCTTCTGCTGTCTCATTATTTTTCTTTTTGTTGTTTACAGGAAGGTTGAAATTATTTTTCACTAAGTCTTCTGTAGCCCTTACGGACAAACCGTTAGTAACTACTTTTGTGAAAATTTCCAATTGTCGATCCACGGGTTCTGCAGAAATTAGGGCTCTTGCGTGACCCATGGAAATGATATCTTGCTTAAGCGCTTTCTGAATGCTTACCGGTAATTTTAGCAGCCGTAAATAGTTTGTTACGGTGCTCCGACTTTTATTCACTCTACCTGCCATTTCTTCATGACTAAGTTCGCACTCATCTATGAGACGCTGAAAGGAAATCGCAACCTCCATTGAATTTAGGTCTGACCGTTGGATGTTCTCAACGATTGCCATTTCCAGTAAACCTTGATCATCTGCAATTCTTACATATGCGGGGATCGATGTAAGACCTGCTTTTTTACTTGCCCTCCATCTTCTTTCTCCTGATATTATTTGAAATTGATCTCCACCGATGGCTCTAACAGTGATTGGCTGAATAACACCGTGTGTTGCAATTGATTCTGATAACTCTTGTAGCTCTTGTTCGTTAAATTCAGTCCGGGGCTGGAAGGGATTAGCTTCTATATTACTTATATCGATTTCAGTAGTAGTCTTACTGAATTCTTTGACGGTCTCTTCCTTATTTTCCCCCGTGTCAATGTCAGAAATAAGCGCTCTTAGACCCAGTCCTAGTTTTTCTTTTTTCTTTCCCATAGCTATATTGTTGCGGTAATTTCTTTTTGATTATACTTTAAAAATTCATTGGCAAGATTCAGGAAATTTTTAGACCCCTTGCAAGCTACATCATAGATTATAACTGGCTGGCCCACACTAGGAGCTTCTCCTATTTTTGAATTTCTATGTATGATGGTTTCAAAAATTCGGTCCTTTAAAGATGATTTTAGCTCATCAATTACCATATTGGCCAGACGTAATCGACGGTCATACATTGAAAACAGTATGCCTTCAATGGTTAATGAGGGATTTATTCCTTCGGCGACCATTCCAATGGTCTTTTTTAATTTACTTAATCCTTCCAATGAGAATATTTCACATTGAACGGGTATAAGTACACTATCTGCAGCTGTTAATGCATTTATAGTAATTATTCCTAAAGATGGCTGACAATCTATAAAAATGTATTCATAGTCTGACTTAATTACTGATAAGCATGATTGCATAATATATTCCCGTCGCATCTTACTGATGAGTTCAATTTCAGCACCTACAAGATCAATAGAGGAAGGAATGATATCCAATCCTTCAATTTCTGTTTGTTGAATAACAGATCTAGCAGAATTATTACCGATAAGGCAATCATAAATGCTTAAGCCAGTCTTCTCGGAACTTATGCCAAGTCCTGAAGATGCATTGGCTTGTGGATCAGCATCAACAACAAGAACCTTGTGCCCAAGTATAGCAATGCTTGCAGCTAGATTAATTACCGTGGTTGTTTTACCAACCCCGCCTTTTTGATTTGCAACAGCAATGATTTTTCCCATAATTATACTTCAAGAGTATCACCAATTTCAATAAATAGGCACTCTTTACCCTTTTCTTTAAAAGCTTGAATCACTTTGTCTTTGTCCACTTTTATCTGAGGCATGGTGTCAAAATGACAAGGAATAATTTTGTCGCATTCAACAAATTCTGCGGCCATTACTGCTTCTTCTATGCCCATCGTGAAATTATCGCCCACAGGAAGTATTGCTGCACTTAGTTTTGGACATAACATTGGTATCAATTTCATATCCATCGTTAAACCAGTGTCGCCGGCGATGTATAAACATTCCGTTTCTGTCCAAATAACGAATCCTCCGGGATTACCACCATAGGAGCCATCAGGCATACTACTCGTGTGCGTTGCCATGACATATTTAATTGTCGCAAAATCAAATTTAAATTTTCCGCCATGGTTCAAGGCATGACAGCTCAAGCCTTTATCTTGAAACCAATTGCAAACTTCAAAATTACTTATAATAGTTGCCCCCGTTCGTTTACAAATTTCCTCAGCATCTGCAACATGATCTCCATGGCCATGGGTTAATAAAACATAGTCAGCATCAATGGTGTTAATATCGATACTGGCAGCCAAAGGGTTGCCTTTTATAAAGGGATCTATTAGGACCTTTTTATTATTGATCTCAATCAGAAAACTAGCGTGACCTAAAAATCTTATTTTCATCTAATAATTTTGAACAAAATTAAAGGATAAAATGGTTTATAGGCCATTGAAAAATCTAAATCTAAAATAAAATATCATTTATGATAACCATAATATCGGGAACAAACAGACCTAATTCAAGAACATCCTTGATTTCCTCTTATTATTTAAGTGTTCTAGATAAACTGAAAATTGAAAATTTGGTGTATGATTTACAAAATCTGCCTTCTAGTTTCTATCATCCCAATATGTATAATGGAGATTATATGCCTGCAGATCTTGTGGAAGTTCAAGAAAAGTTCATTCTTCCAGCTGACAAAATGATTTTCATCGTACCTGAATATAATGGGACCTTTCCTGGGATATTAAAAGTGTTTATGGATGTCTTGTTAGCAAGGAAGTATAAAGAGAATTTTAGCGGCAAAAAGATCTGTTTGGTTGGGGTTTCCTCTGGAAAAGCGGGTTGTCTCAGAGGATTAGAGGGATTGACTGGTGCTTTGAATTATCTTGGCGCAACTGTGTTTCCTTTAAAATTGCTTATTTCTAGCATTGAAACGTTAATAAAGGAAGATGTTCTAGTGCACCAAGAGACCCAAAAGGCCATAGAATCCCAATTAATGGGCTTTATCAAGTTTTAAAAAAAATAAGCCGTCCCGACTTATCGGGACGACTTAAGATTAAATAAGGGATAGGTTTAAACTTTACTTCTGTACAATAAACTTAGCGTTTGAAGTACTTCCGTCTTTATGTCTAGTTGTTAGAATGTATATTCCATTTTCAAGGTTTGATACATCTAACTTTCTGTCGTTCACATTTATATTACCTAGAACCATCATTCCCGTTGCACTGAATACATTGATAGTTTCAATTTCTTCGAAATCTTCATGATCAATGTTAATTAAATCAGTTGCAGGATTAGGGAATACGCTAAGTCCTAGAGCATTCTTAGCTTTTGGCTTGTCTTGACCTAATTCAGTCAAAGTTACAGCCTCCGCTTCTGTTTCAAAAGATCTACTTTCTACATCATCTCCACTTTGAAGATCAGCTCCAGTAATAATTACACAGTAATCTTCCGTTTCTCCATATTTATAAACTTCACATGGTCCTGTAGGATAGTTACCTAATTTACAAGCAACTCTCATGGTTGTTGATCCATTCCATAATCCAGAGGAAGGAATCGCAAGCTTACCTGCAACTTCTGTTGATCCAACTCCATGTGCTATGTATTCACCTGCATCTAAATAATCACCATCCATATTGTAATCTATCCATACTTTCCAGAAACATTTCTGTGCTCCTCCACCAAACCCTGGAGTCAAAGTAATAGGGTAGCTTCCTCCCGGGGTTATATTTGCACAATGTGAAGTATAATCAGCATAACCTCCATCATTTCCAGAAGGGTTGTTAAGATTTCCAAAGTGTATACCAGCAATCCAATTTACATTAGAGTTCTGTCCTTGAGAAATACAATCGTTACCTGTGATCGTAATTTTAAATGAGCATGTTTCAATATTTCCACAATCATCCATTGCTTGGTAAGTTACCGTTGTAGTTGTACCTGCATTAAAGTATGATCCTGAAAATGGACCAGCAACTTGAGCTACATTTACGCAACCTGGAACTTCCATAATGTATTCTAAAATTTTGTCATTGTATTGATCATTCCATTCTCCGTTACTTAGCATCTCCACATAATCTTGAGCACCTCCATAGTTGTTGGGCTGCTGAGGATACCATTGAGTAAATCCAGCCAATGGTGAACCATCTGTCCAAACAAAGTTACCTTCGCTTGCTGTATCGCTTAACCCAATCCATGCAGACTGCGTTGTAAGTAAGTTGGCTAAGAAATTATTTTCGCCAGCGGTTTCAACCTTAGCTAAGTAACCACCGTTGCTTTGGCAAATACTGTTTGCTGTGGGCCAAGATGCTGGGTTTACAGAACAGTAGTAATCATTTCCTCCGTAAGATCCCATGTAAATGAATCCTGATATATGTCCACCTTGATCACAGTCTGAACAACAAGACTCTGCTTGTGGTGCTGACCATTTAACGAACATTCCAGTATCATTTGCAGGACAAGAAAGTGTAACATCTTCCGGACAATCAATGCTTAATGAAGGTAGTACTGTTACAGTGAATGAACACACCGCATTACCACATGAAGGATCTAAAGCATACTTTATTGTATGTGTTCCAACTGGAATAAATGATCCAGGGGCAGGTCCAGCTATTTGACTTAATCCCATGCATGGAATCTCCATGATGTATTCTAGAACTTTATAATTGTATTGATCATTCCATTGACCATCTGATAACATTTCTACGTAATCTTGATTACCTGCATAATCATTAGGTTGTTGCGGGTACCAATTTGTATACGTTAAAGGATCTCCATTAGTCCAGCTAAAGTTTCCTTCTGATGCTGCATCATTCAAACCAATCCACGCAGATTGAATTGTCAATATGTTGGCTAAGAAGTTATTTTCTCCTGCACTTGAAATAGAAGCTAAGTTACCACCATTGGCCACACATGCCGCTTCAGCCACAGGCCAAGTTGCAGGGTTAACTGAACAATAGTATTGACTTCCACCAAAAGTTCCCATATAAATAAATCCTGGGATGTATGCGCCATTGTCACAGTTTCCGCATGAACCAGAATAAACTGGAGGATTCCATGAAACATGTGCACCACCATTAGCATTACACTGAACTACGATGTCATCTGGGCAATTAAGGTTTCCACCAGCTCCAGCTACTGTAACATTAAAGCTACATGTACTTACATTTCCACAGGCATCAGTTGCAGTATAAACTACAGTCGTTGTTCCACTAGGGAAAGTAGTATGATTACTATGTGAACTTACAAATGAAATAAGCATACAATTATCATCTGCACTTGGTTCAACCCAATTTACAACTGTTCCATGTGCTACTGTTATATCTGATGGACATTCCCATATTCCTGGAGCAAATGCATCACCTAAAGTGATCACTTGAGTACAGGTAGAAGATAAACTAGTATTCATTGGTTCAGTAGCAGTCCATGTTCTATGGATTACTTTTGCTCCGGTACAAGGACCTGTTGAAACTATATGGTCTGAGTATGTAATGGTCGGATTAGGAGTACAATTAGGTCCTGATATTGCTGTTGCATAACCTGCTGTTTGTGGACCATATGATGATCCAGGACAAAGATTAACATTAGCCGGACAACTAATTACTGGTGCTTGATTACAAACATTGTTACAAGTCACTGTTACTACAAATGAACATGTACTTACATTTCCACAAGCATCTGTCGCTGTATATATTACTGTTGTATTTCCTTCAGGTAAAAGAACACCAGGTTGGAAATTTGATGTTATAGTTGCTGTTCCACAAGCATCCCAAGCGGTCGGTGGTGTCCAATTTCCTATACCATCACACCAAGCACCACCATCAATGGTCATATTAGGAGGACAGTTGCTGAATATTGGAGCATGTGTATCTCCAGTTGAAATTATTTGCACGCAAGTGCTAAACACTGAAGTATCATTAGGATCTGTCGCTTTCCATGTACGGTGAATCGTCGTTGCTCCTGCACATGGTCCTGTACTTACTACTGAATCTGTATAACTAACTACTGGTGCATCACATGAAGTTAATCCTGCATTTGCAGTAGCATATCCCGTTACACTTGGGTGAGTTGATGCAGTTGAACAAGCATAGAAATCCGCTGGACAACTAATGACTGGTAGTACTGAACAACCTACGTTTGAACAAGAAACAACAATGTTAAATGAGCATGTTGAAATTTGGCCACAATTATCTGTAATGGTATAAGTCACAGTTGTATTTCCTTGTCCGAATACACTGCCTGGTGAATGTGTTGATGTTATACTTGCTACTCCGCAAGCATCCGTTGCTGTTGGTTGTGACCAAGTTACAATGGCTTGACAATTTGCATCTCCGATAACTACCATGTCTGAAGGACATGATGTAATGCTAGGTGCAGATGTATCAGTTAATGTGATTACCTGAACGCAACTTACATTCACGTTAGGGTCATTTGGATCTGCAGCTACCCAGGTTCTGTTAATAACTGTTGCTCCAGCACAAGGTCCTGTGCTCACAATAACATCTGTGTAACTTACTACTGGAGGATCACATGAAGCCAATCCGGCAACTGCTGAAGCAAATCCAGTGGTGCTCGGGTGAGACGGTGTTCCCGGACATGCCGTCCAATTAGCCGGACATGTAAGAATAGGAGGTGCACTACATGCTACATTATTACAAGTAACAATTACATTAAATGAACATGTCGTTGTATTCCCACAATTATCTGTAGCGGTATATATTACTGTTGTATTTCCTGCTCCGAAAACTGATCCCGAAGTGTGTGTCGAAGTTAAACTTGCGATTCCACAATTATCTGTTGCATTTGGATCTAACCAAGTAACAGCAATTTCACAATTAGTGTTAGCAACCAATGCGATATCGCCTGGACAGTTAGAAAGAACTGGGACTTGAGTATCAGCTATTTGAATGTTTTGAATACAGGTTGAAAATAAGTTACTATTGTTAGGATCAGTTGCTGTCCATTTTCTCTCAATAACTTGAGCACCGGCGCATGGTCCTGTTGAAACAACTAAATCTGTAAACGTTACATTAGGCGCTGCACAATTTGTTCCACTTCCTGATCCACTTGCAAAGCCTAGAGATGCAGGAGAAAAATCAGCATTGATGCATACTACCGCATTGGTAGGACAGACAATGTTCGGAGGTGTGTTGCATTCTGCAGCTGTAACTGTTACTACAAAAGAGCAAGTTACTGCTACGCCACAAAAGTTTGTCGCTGTATATGTTACTGTAGTACTTCCAACTGGGAATGTATCTCCAGGGTAGTGTGTACTTACGGTAGATTCTAATCCACAATCATCTGAAAATATTGGATTGTTCCATGTGACAATTGCACCTCCACTATTTGGCGCTTGAACTGTCATATTTGATGGACAAGCATTTACAGTAGGTGGTGTTACATCGTTTAAGTTTATTATTTGAACACATGTTGAAGTTAACGTTGCATCGCTTGGGTCCATTGCGGTCCAAGTTCTGGTTACTTGCATTCCGTTTGCTGCACATCCAGCCATTGGACTAAATGAATCCGACCAAGTGACAACTGGCGTACCACAATTAGGACCTCCAGCTACTGCTGTCGCATAACCGGTGCTGTTTGGATGGTACATCGAAGCTACATTGTTTGGACATCTAAGTCTATTTGGTGGGCAACTGATAATTGGTGCTGAATTACAAACATCAAGTTCTACACAGACTTGAAATGAACAGTTTGTAAAATTACCACAATGATCAATTCCTGAGAAAGTTACCGTAGTACATCCCACAGGAAAGTTAGTGCCACTTAAATGTGATTGATTTACAGTGGCAATTCCACAATCATCAATATAGGTAGCAGAATTAAAGTTTACAGTCGCTCCATTCGAATCCATCGTTAAGACGGTAATGTTTGTAGGACAAGAAGTAAGAATCGGAACATTTACATCTTCTATATTTATGATCTGAACACAAGAGGTTTGTAATGCCGAATTATTAGGATCCATGGCAGTCCATGTCCTAAATATTTTCATACCACTTGCACAACCATTGGTTTGGATATTATCAGACCAGGTTACAATTGGCATGGAACAACCAGCTCCTGGAGTTGCAGATGCATACCCAGTAGAAGATGGATGATCAGATCCTGAAGGCGCTCCAGGACATAAAAGGACATTTGCTGGACAGGTAATCGTCGGGGCTGCTGTACAACAAGAACCAACGACCGTTACATTAAAGCTACAAGTGGCAGAATTACCACAATTATCGTAAGCTGTATAAGTAACAGTGGTTGTGCCTGCTGGGAATGCAGAACCACTTGTATAATTAGAACCTGCGGTGCTTATCCCACAAGGGTCGTTATAAACAGGTTCTGACCAAGTTGCAATACCTTCACAATTAGCATTCATGCTAACAGATATATCACTAGGACAATTCTTTATTAATGGTGCATTTGTATCACTTAAGATGATGATCTGGGTACAATCAGCAAAAAGCCACGGATTGGTATTGTTTCCTGGATACGTTGCTGTCCATTTTCTATGTAATTCATATTGACAGCTTACATTGATAAAGACTTCATCAGTGTAAGTTACAGTAGGAATTGGACAATCGGAATCACCTGGGGTTGCAGTAGCCCATCCCGTAGTTGATGGATTTGGAGAAGTACCTGGGCACCCTGAAAATAAAGAAGGGCAAACAATCACGGGGGCTGTTTGACATTCAACTGCGGAAGCTGCTATTTGTTCTTCGCTAAGGTTGGCGTTCAGACACACCTCAACGTCACTATATGCATTTATGGATCCCATTGATAACATGCTAATGCAAGCCATCAGTATTGGAATTTGCCATAACCTAAGTTGAGTAAAAATCATGTTCTTAATTTTGGATAGAAAGTTTAATTTCTAGTTATTTATTAGTGTTTAATTACACATCTATTACGATAGTTGGGCAATGTTCGAGTCCTACATATTTCATCAATACTGCAAAGCTTTTGCAAAATATAGCTAACTAGTTGATTATCAATAATTTATCTTATGTTAATATTTTTATAAAATCTATGTATAGATACAATAAGAGGGCTTTTGATGTTTCCATATATGCCTTACTTATAGCTGCTTTTAGCCTGATTTCATGCAATTCGGCTCCGGAAAACCTGTTGGTGTTTAAGTATAACCTCGTTAATCACCCCAATTCATTGGATCCAGCATTCTCCAAAAGCCTAAGTTCAGTATGGATTAGCGGTCATATCTTCAATACTTTGGTGGAAACAAATGAATCCTCCCAGATTATAGGTTCTTTGGCCAAATCTTGGGAAATTTCAGAAGACGGCCTCGAATATACCTTTCATTTAAATCCAGACGTATATTTTCATCATCACCCCCAATTTGGTCCAGACAGCACAAGGACTGTTGAAGCCTCAGATGTTGTATATTCCTTGAACAGAATCGTTGATCCAAAGGTAAACTCCCCCGGTGCATGGATATTTAAGGATAAACTAGCTTCCGCAAATGCATTTGAGGCCAAAGATGAGCACACTTTCGTTTTACGACTTAAAAAACCCTTCAGACCCTTACTCAGCATACTTACTATGCCATATTGTTCCATTATTCCTAAAGAAATCGTTGACTTTTATGGATTAAAATGGAAAGATAACCCAATCGGAACTGGGCCTTATAAATTCAAGAAGTGGATTAAAAACCAGAATTTATTCCTTAGTCCCAACGAGAATTTCTGGAGAGCGCGGGGGAATCTTGATGGAATAAAAATTAATTTCATTGTTGATCACAAAATTGCCTACCTAGAATTATTAAATGGAAATTTAGATTTTGTAACAGGGTTAGAGTCGTCCTTTATTAATGAGATGCTAACGGCCGATGGAGAATTACAACCAGCACATCAGGAGAAAATTAAATACCTGAAAGCAGCCTATTTAAATACAGAGTATATAGGCATCAATCTGGAAATGCTAGACCCATCTGAGCCTTTGGCAAATGCAGACTTTAGAAAAGCATTAAACTATGCTTTAGATAAAAAAACAATGCTGAAAACCTTACGGAATAACGTAGGCCATGCAGCCAATTCTGCCTTTACGCCAATGGGTCTGTCGAGCTTTGATTCCACCAAGGCAGTCGGTTATTCTTTTGATTTAGAAAAGGCAAAATTACAGCTCAAGATTTCCGGAGTTAATCCAGAATCCATGGAACCTTTAACCATCTACACCAATCCACCATATGCCGATATTATGCTCTTTGTTGCCAAGCAATGGGAGCAACTGGGCATTATGACAAACCTTGAGGTAGTTGAAAGCTCTATCTTAAGAGAAGGAATGCGGAATGGAACAGTCAAGCTTTTCAGAGCTTCCTGGATTGGAGATTACCTGGATAGTGAGAACTTTATGTCCGTTTTTTATGGGGCTAATTCAGCACCTCCTAATTATACAAGATTTAATAATGAAACTTTTGATGAGTTGTACCAACGGAGCAACTTAGAAAATTCTAATAAGCTTAGAGATTCCATTTTTCAAAAAATGGATAGAATAATCATCGAAGAATGCCCGCTCATTTTTCTATTCTATGACCAGTCTTCTAATTTTTACAGTAACAAAATCAAAAATATTAGACATAATCTGAGTAATCAACCTTTTGTAGATCTATTATCTAAGGAGCTTTGATTACTTTACATTTCCTCGCTTTATCATTTTAACATAGATGGAAATTGAATCACCAGAAATAATCTCAACTGGTCTGTCATTGTCTGTAATAATATAGTTACTCAAGCCATTCGGAAACTCATCTAAAAGATCTAAAATCAATTTTCTTATGATAATCATATCTGCTGAACTTACGGAGTTGCTACCGTTTACGTCAGCTGCCAAGGCCATTTCAGGGTTTGTAAATAGTTCTACATCCAAAATATGCTTATTGATTGTTATGAGGTCTAAAGAGGATAGAGATTGATTGGCTGGACCATTAGGAGTAAAGTGGAATGCAGGATTTGTGATCCCAGGATATTCTTCATCAAAGTCTTGGATAGAAAACTCATTAAGCCCATTTAAGGCTACATCATACTCTGTATCATTCCCAGGATTTAAATCAATAATTTTTACCGAAACATTGTTCACTGGGTTACCAAATAAATCGGCAAAGTTGAAAGTATAATTCGTAGGATCTTCAATTAGACCGACACCCGATGCACCTGTTTCTCGGATGGCATTATCTATAGCTATTAAGTTGCTATTACTTGCAAAATATACAACTTCTCCATCAGGAGCAATGACTATAAAGGTTGGAGTTCCCCAGTAGTCTCCAAAATCACTTTCTCTGTACGGTTCGCTTGCTTCAAATCCTCCACCAGTACCCGAGGCTGGTACCGTAACACCTAAGCCATTCAAATAATTGTTTATTCCGCTATTAGAATCAATAGATCGCGTTGAGAAAGAAAGAAATACGACATCGTCATTACCTGCTCCCCAAGACTCATATAGATGTTGATACTCAGGAGCTATATTAGTACAAGGTGGACAGCCTACAAAAAAGAGCTTAAGAACCACTGTTTTACCATTATCTAGGTAATCATTGTATAATTGGTGGACATTGCCTCTGGTGTCTGTCACGGTAAAGTCTGGAGCATCTTGGGCTGTTGCTAGAATTGCAGTGAGAAGTAATAATAGACTTAAAATTGAATTTCTCATCTTGATGTTTCAGGTTATGCAAAATTATTCTACATTGGTTTATCAATGGACAAACCTTTGGTTCAATATCATTTTTTAACTGGTATCCCTTATTCCAACATTTGGGACTTCCAGAAATCTCTTCAAAAAAAGCTAATTTTCTCAAAGAGGAGGAACAAAGTTAAGACAATTGAGGCAGAAATTCTACCTCAAATTGAACTTGGCCACTTAATACTTGCAGAACATCTGCCGGTATATACTTTAGGAAAATCAGGAAGTATAGACCATTTACGCTTAAGTCAAGAGCAACTTTCAAACCAAAACATAGAATATTTTAAAATTAACAGAGGTGGAGATATAACCTTTCATGGTCCCGGACAAATCACAGGATATCTGATTCTCGATCTAGATCTGTTTTATCATGATCTCCATAAATACGTCAGAGATATTGAAGAAGTCGTTATTAGGTTTTTAAACAAGTATGATGTCCGCGGAGAACGAATTAAAGATTACACTGGAGTCTGGATAAAAGATCATAAAGGGGAGCGAAAAATCTGCGCTATTGGGGTTCATATGAGCCGCTGGGTTAGTCTACATGGCTTTGCCCTAAATATCGAAACCGACTTGAATTATTTCAATGGCATAATTCCCTGCGGAATAAATGAGGAAGAAAAATCAGTGACCAGCCTTTCCAAAGAACTGGGTAAAACAATAAAATTAAAAGAGGTGGAATCAGAACTTGTTGATTGCATTCAAGATGTTTTTGGTTTCAAAATTATAGCATTAAAAAATGGAAAAAACAAAAAAGGTTGAGGATTCGAAAACCATTATGACAGAAATGATTATGCCGGATCATACAAATCCTTTGAATAATTTGATGGGAGGGAACTTGATGAGATGGATGGATATTGCCGCTGGAATCTGTGCCGCCAAGCACGCAGAATCTCATGTGGTAACTGCCTCAGTGGATAATATTTCGTTTCACCTGCCGATTCCCTTGGGTAGTGTAATTACTATTACGGCCACAGTTTCTCGAGCCTTTAATACTTCCTTGGAAGTTTTTTGTCAAGTAGTAACTGCTGAAATTACCGGCCTCAATGAAAGAACTTCCAATCAAGCTTATTTAACCTTTGTGGCTATAGATGAGGAAACATCAAAGCCCACAAATGTTCCTCAATTAATTCCACAAACAGCCCTCGAGAAAACTCTATTCAAGGATGCGATCAAAAGGCGCGAATTACGATTACTTTTAGCTGGAAGAATAAAAGCCAGTGAGGCCACAGAAATAAAAGAACTTTTTCAAAACTAGTTGAAAAGATCCTGATCTAAGTTCCCAAAATTTTGCGAAAGCAAATCATTAAACTCAATCTTCTGTCTATCCAATTGGAAATTTAAAACCTCTTTACTTGCCAAACCATTCAACAAAATTTCCATGAAAAAGTAATGATGTTTTGGGTCTTTAACAAGTCCTTCAACAATCTTTTTTAATCCAGGAACTGCATCCAATTTTATTCTAAATTCTTTGTCCTGATCATCTGCACCAAGATGTATTGAATTTCCAGAACTGAACCACATTCTTAAGACTTCGTATTCATCAGAATCCTCGTCTGGCTTCGGGAAAATATTATCGAAGACCTCCTCGATGGCATCTTGAATTAAGTAAATGGCAACATTGTGTGGTCCTTCCTGCTCTCCTTCATAAACCAGTTCAGCTTTCCCTGTGATTGCTGGGATTACTCCCCAAAAATCAGTGAGGCGAAGCGTTGTATTTTTCTCATTATTTATCAACATTCTACGTTCTGCAGAACTCATTAAATTTTCAAAAGCGGTAATGCTCATTCTAGCAGAAATTCCGCTTTTTTCATCTATATATTCACTTTCTCTTGCGGCAAAAACCACACGTTCCAGCAACTCTCTAGCTATTTCAGGTACTTCAATATTCTTTTGTTGATCTTCTGAAAGCTTGGCCTCTTGACTCGTAATTTGTTGCGCTATCTTTATATCCGTAGGGTAGTGCGTGAGAATTTGACTTTCAATCCTATCCTTAAGAGGTGTAATTATTGAACCACGATTGGTGTAATCTTCTGGATTCGCAGTAAAAATAAATATGATATCTAAAGGCATTCTTAATTTGAAACCTCTAATTTGAATGTCTCCTTCTTGCAGAATATTGAAAAGAGAAACTTGGATTCTCGGCTGTAAATCTGGCAATTCATTGATCACAAAAATCGCCTTGTTTGATCTCGGGACTAGCCCAAAATGTATCACCCGCTCATCTGAATACGGAAGCTTTAATGTAGCTGCTTTTATCGGATCAACATCTCCGATTAGATCTGCTACACTTACATCCGGGGTGGCTAGCTTTTCAACATAACGTTCATCCTTAGAAATCCAATGTATAGGAGTATCTTCCCCATGTTTTTCTATCTGGTCTAGACCAAATCTTGAAATCGGATGGAATGGATCATCGTTCAATTCCGAACCAGTGATGATTGGGATATACTCATCCAAAAGTTGTGTTAATAGTCTTGCTATTTTTGTTTTAGCTTGGCCTCTTAAGCCCAACAATAATATGTTGTGAGAGGAGAGCAATGCACGTTGAATATCAGGAATTACTGTTTGATCAAATCCTAGAATTCCTTCAAATACTTTTTCTCCTGATTTTAATTTTTCAACCAGATTAGATCTCACTTCTTCTTTAATGCTTCTGCTCTGATAACCTGCTGCCTTTAATTGGCCTACGGTTTTTATTTTATTGTAATCCATTATTTTCTTTTTCTCTTATTCGCTTTGTAATCCATGAAAATAAATTCACCCAATCCTGAGAGTGAACTGTAAAAGGCTTTCCCGTTATTTGCCTTGGTAAATTGATCAACGAAGTTCACCAAATATGGATCTCTTGCAATCATAAATGTAGTAATCGGTATATTTAACTTTCGACATTTGACAGCTAGCCCCAAGGTTCGACTCAAAATTTGACGATCTAAACCATAGGCATTTTTGTAATACTTTTTTCCCTTTTTTATGCAAGTTGGTTTACCATCAGTAATCATCATAATCTGCTTGTTCGGATTCTTTCGCTTTCGCAAAATATCCATCGCCAATTCTAAACCTGCAACTGTATTTGTGTGATAGGGACCTACCTGTAAATAAGGGAGATCTTTAATTTGAATTTGCCAGGCATCATTCCCAAAAACAATTATATCTAAGGTGTCTTTCTGATACTGAGTAGTGATCAATTCTGCCAGAGCCATGGCTACTTTTTTGGCAGGCGTTATTCTATCTTCCCCATATAAAATCATTGAGTGAGAGATATCAATCATCAGTACTGTACTCGTCTGTGCCTGATAGAAAGTCTCTTTAACTTCTAGATCCTGTTGAGTCAATCTAAAATCTTCAATGCCATGATTAATCTGAGCATTTTTTAAAGATTCAGTCATTGATAATTTATCCAAATTATCGCCATATTCATATCCCCGAGACTCTTCCGTAATCTCATCTCCTTGGCCAATAATTTTTGTATTATGTTTTCCTCTTTTTGATTTTTGAAGGTCATCAAAAATATCTGACAATGCTTGTTTACGTAAGGCAATCTCCAACTTAGAAGTAGGCATTGCACTATCAATTTTTGATTGATTTTCCTTGATGTACCCTTTATCTTTTAAATCTTTTATAAAATCGGATATCCCATAATCTGCGTTTGTAAGGTCATATTTTTTATCCAACTCAGTCATCCATGCCATTGCCTCTGCAATATTACCAGAGCTATGTAACAGCAATTCTTTAAACAACTTAAATAACCGATCAAATGGAGAATCGTCTGGATCAGGTGTAAATTGACTATAGGACCATGTAAGCATGATTATTAATAAGGTTTGTATAGGAACAACTCAATACACCAAAAGTTGTATAAAAAGTAATGAATCAAAGCAGCGTTTCTTATAATTACTCCTATTATATAGTTAGAGTACGAACTTTAAAATTTATAAATGAGGAATTTTATACTGTTTTTTCTATTGTTTACTGTCAGTTGCATAGATATAAAGGCCCAAATTAAAGTATACCACCTACAGAACTTGAACTTAAAGGCTGGAGATGACTTTGGAAGCTCTGTTAGTATCAATGAGGAATGGATAGCGGTAGGTGCTAGAAGATTTAGAAATGAAACTGGGCAAGTATTAATATATAAATCTTCAGCGAATGCTTGGTTGTTGAAGCAAGAATTGGTTGCATCAGAGGTTGTTGAAGGGGATTTTTTTGGGTCAGATCTTGCCATGACGGATAAATATCTGGTCGCAGGAGCACCGACCGATCATTGGGTAAGCGGCCTTGAAGGTAAGGTTGTCGTTTATGAATTGATCAATGGCGCATGGGCTGAGCAGTCAACCCTTTACCCACCCAGTAACTTTCAAGCTTCTGCTTATGGATATATTGTTAATAGCCACAAGGAAAAGATAGTAGTAGGCGCACCAGATCAAAATTGGGAAGGTGCAGTTGTGGTATATGGTAATGAGGGAGGTGAATGGATAGAACTACAAGTAATCTCACCTGAATCAAACAATCAAAGGAATTTTGGAGGAGCCATTGATATGAACGATGAATGGCTTGTCATTGGAGCCTATAATTCCATTCCTGATGAAGCTACTGCTTTGGAAATATTACTTTATAAATGGGAAAACGGCCAATACGTTTATAAACAGTCCATCCTTAATGAAAGAGTCGCGATCCCCTTTCAAATTCCATATTGGAATATGGAGCTTTCTGACAACCAATTAATTGTAGGAAATCACAGGGTAAATAACGGTGAAAATATTACGGGTGGCACTAAAGTTTACTCCCTAAATGGAAGTACATGGGTTCTTGATCAAACGCTCAGCCCTAGCGGATTTGAGTTGCATGAGTTAGGGAGACATGTTGCCCTAAGTGAAAGATTTGCAATGTTTGGAGCATCCAATTTTCCTTCGTCTGATTTCGATGAACCCCACCACGTTATTTTTTATGAAACTTCTAATCCTGATTCATGGAATCCGATCGGTACTTTTTCTTATGAAGGCAGCAGTTTCCTTGACTGGCAAGCATTTAATTTTGACATAGGAGAAAGATTTGCGACAGCAGGAACCGGTAATAGTTTGAATCAACACGGAGACGTTTATATCTATGATCTGAGAAGTTTTATAACAACGTCAGTTAATCAACTTCCACTAGAAAATATTAAATTATTTCCGACGATAACTAATTCAAGTATTACCATCCAAGCAGATAAAGTTCTGAAGAACATTAGCATTTATAATTCTTCGGGAAATGAAGTAATGAATAAGTTGGTCAATTTAAATACCTTGGAATTATCCTTGTCATTAAGCCGCCTGATCCAAGGTACCTATTTTGTCTTAGTTGAAACTGAGACAGGTAACTTGTTTAAAAAAATCATCAAGCTATAGGCTATTTAAGAAGGAAAGAACCTTTGCCGACCATGTAATCTTTGTTATAGATTTCAATGGCATAATTACCTTTCCCTAGGGCTGCATTTGGAGTATAATCAATACAGACGTTTGTATCCTTTTGATCGTATTGTACAGATCCTGAAGTAGTGTATCTGATTTCTTCTCCATTCAGCTTATTAGTCAATGTTCCGCTACCCGAGGATTCAACAGCAAGAGTTTCACCCTGAGGACTCATTATTCTTACATAGAAAACTTCTTCACCGGCTGGCGTCACCATATTGGTTTCGGTCAAGATACATGATCTCAGCACTTTAACATTCTTTGCCTTATTGGTTGCCTTTAAATCCCCACTAGATTTGGCTTTCATTCCCTCAACAGAAATTGAATTTATTTTGATAGCTTCAGCAAGGTCAACTTTTTCCGCAAGATTTGTGTTTTCTGAAGTCAAGTCATCTCGCATGGTACTTAATACAACTCGGGTAGAATCTAATCGATTGATATCACTTTTAGCTTGAGTAAGATCTGTAGATAGTACTGTATTTTCACTGCTAAGCGTTTGATTGTTTGCCGTTAAGGACGCATTTTCGTCTTTCAATCTATTAATGTTTGCAATATATCCAGAAACCTGACTTTTCATATTCTCCATTTCTTCTTTAGCCTTTCCTAATTCTCTTTGAGTCCAGATCAATCCATTAATCTTATCCTTCTGCTTTCGCAAATCTTCCGTCTGAGTATCAATTAGATCATTTAACTCTTGATTATCACCTCTTAAATCTTCCAAATCACTCAATGAGGATTGGTAATCCGTCTCAAGTTCTGTTTGAATATTTTCCAACTCTACTCGTTCAAGGTCAGATTTAGCCAACTGGGTTTTGAATTGATTTCTTCCATACCACATAAATATGCTCAAGGCAAGAAATAATATGGCAAGGATCCAAGCCAGAAGTGATAAGTTGCTTTTTGATTTAGTCATGTCCTTTCATTTAATCTTAACCACAAATATCTATTATATTTTGCTTTGAAGCAGAGAAATGGAATAAAATTGTGGTTTACACCTACTTTAAAAATGGCATATACCTAGGGTTTTCCCTGTAAGACCAATTTTAGATGCCTTATAAAATCAAATAAATGGAAACATACATTTTTATTGATATTGAAACTGTCGCCCAATTTCCCTCTTTTAATGCTTTAAATGCTAATAACAAGGCGTTATGGATTAGAAAAATCTCTAATGTTAGAGGTCTTGGGATTGTTGAACCTTCTGAAGCCAATGGCTTTCTCTACGAACAAAAAGCTGGGATATTTGCTGAATTTTCCCAAGTCGTATGTATTTCGATCGGGCATGTACTTATGATTGAGGACAAGTATTACTTTAGAACAAAGTCATTTGCCGGAAGGGATGAAAAAGAAATATTGACACAATTCAGTACACTTTGTGCAAAAAAAATGAATCGGCTTCACAATCAGAGATTTGTTGGTCATAATATCAGGGAGTTTGACTTTCCATTTTTAGCCAGAAGAATGATCATAGGTGGTATTCCATTGCCGCCAGCTTTCAAACTAGCGGGTAAAAAACCTTGGGAAGTCAAACATCTATTAGATACCCTTGAGATGTGGAAATTTGGCGATTACAAGAATTATATCTCCCTAAATTTGTTGTCAGAAATTCTCGATGTACCTTCGCCAAAAGTGGACATGGATGGCTCACAGGTACATCAAGTATATTGGGGCGCACAGGATCTTGAAAAAATACGGTTATACTGTGAAAAAGATGTCTTTACTACAGCTATGGTCTTTTATAAGTTAAATCAAATTCAGATACCACAATTACTGGAAGTAAGTTCAGTTTAATAAGTAGAATTATGCAACACAAAATCGCTCCTAGCATTTTAGCCGCTAATTTTCTCGAATTAGGGAAGGATATTGATATGGTAAACGCAAGCCAAGCTGATTATCTACATGTAGACGTCATGGATGGCGCTTTTGTGCCTAATATTTCATTTGGTCAGAACATCGTGAAATATATAGCTTCTAGATCTGAGAAAGTAGTTGACGTTCATTTAATGATCAATGATCCCGATAAATATATCAAGTCATTTTATGACGCTGGCGCAAATATAATCTCAATTCATGCAGAAGCAACAAATCATCTTCATCGGAGCATATATAGTATAAAAGAATTAGGCATAAATGCCGGCGTGGCTCTTAATCCACATAGCCCAATCAATTTGATTGAAAATGTGCTGGAAGATCTGGATATGGTCGTTTTAATGTCAGTAAACCCAGGTTTCGGAGGTCAAAAATTCATTTACAATACGCTTTCAAAAATTAGTCAACTTGCAGACCTAAGAACGACTAGAAATTTAAATTTTGACATAGAAATAGATGGAGGTGTTGGCTTGCAAAATGCGGAGAAAATTTTACAAGCTGGTGCAAATGTGCTAGTCGCAGGTAGTAGCGTTTTCAAATCCGAAAATCCTACTGAAAGTATTTTGAAATTAAAAGAAATAGGAATTGAGCAGATATCAGAGTTTTAGTTTTTTCAAGCTTTTGGCAGCATTATTATTATGTTGCTCTTCCTTCTTTTTATCTGCGCAGAACTCTGCCGTGGTTTTTGGAGTAATAACAGATTTAGATACTGGAAAATTTGTGGACTTTGCCTCTGTCTATGAGAAAGGCTCAAGTAATGCCGCTGAATCAGATCTAGATGGAAATTTCAGGTTGGAGTTAACACCAAATCAAAAGCATACCATTGTTATTTCAAGACTGGGATACATTGAGGCAGAAATAAATGTTCCAGCCCTTAAAGTTGATCAAAAAAGATATTATAAAATTAAACTTGCACCTAAATCATCTGATTTAGAAATTGTCATTCGTGACTCTAAAATAGAAGATGTAGGAATGGTCAGAGAAGAAGTTTCAGATTTCATTAAACTTCCATCCACCTCTGGTAATTTTGAAAGTGTTCTACCACACATTGCATTGGGCGCCTCTAGCGGAACCGGTGGAGAATTAAGTTCACAGTATAACGTGAGAGGAGGAAACTATGATGAAAATTTAGTCTATGTTAATGACTTTGAAATTTTCAGACCGCAACTAATTAGAAGCTCTCAACAAGAAGGTCTCACTTTTCCAAACATAGATTTAATCAGAGATCTATCTTTTTCTTCTGGAGGTTTCGAAGCAAAGTATGGCGATAAGTTGTCATCGGTCCTTGATGTTAGGTATAAACGGCCAGAGGAATTTAAAGCTTCCGTAAGTGGTAGTCTACTCGGAGCTTCAGCTCATATTGAAGGATCCAAACGTCTGGGTGCCAACGCATTCAACAAATTGAGATATCTCGTCGGTGCTAGATATAAAACGACCAATTACCTTCTTAACTCTCTAGATATTACTGGGGAGTATGTTCCAAGTTTTACCGACATCCAGACCTACATTACTTATGATTTTTCACCTACACTCCAGATTGGGTTCCTGGGAAATTATAATAGTAGCATATACAATTACGTCCCTGTCAGCCGAACAACCACCACCGGCTTGATAAATCAAACGCTACAATTTAATGTGGCATATGATGGCCAAGAAGTTGACGGCTTTACCAACGGAATGGGCGGAGTATCTATGACCTATATTCCCCAAAGAGAAAAGAATCCCGTATTTTTTAAATTCCTAGCCTCACTCTATGGTAGTAATGAAGATGAAACTTTTGACATTCTAGGATTCTATAGATTAAGTCAAATTGAAACTGATCTTGGTGGTGAAAACAATGGAGAAGAAATCGCATTGATCGGCGTAGGAACTCAACATACCTATGCACGTAACTATTTGTATAGTCGAATTGGTAACATACAGCACAAGGGTGGAATAGAACTTCAAAATGAAGAAAAAGCTTCTACCCATTTTATCCAGTGGAGTGCAAAGGTGCAACAAGAATTAATTGACGATGAGCTTAATGAATGGGAACGCCTTGATTCAGCAGGTTATTCACTTCCATTCAATGACGAATTTGTTTTATTGGCCAATACCATAAAATCGGAAAATGATCTTCTGAGTTTACGATATTCTGGGTTTCTCCAAGATACTTACAATAAAGACATATCAGGCGCTGGGGAATTAAGCTTAAATCTAGGGGTTAGGGCAACCTATTGGGACCTTAATAAAGAACTTGATATCAGTCCCAGAGGTCAGGTGTTGTTTAGACCTGAAAATAGTAAAAGTAACATCACATATAAATTGGCAGGAGGTGTATACTATCAACCTCCTTTTTATAGAGAGATGCGTCGCCCAGATGGTACCGTTAATTTAAACCTTAAGTCTCAGCAATCTATTCATGTGATTGCAGGAATTACCAAAGATTTAAACTGGACCAACATCAGTAAAAAACCATTTAAACTCATAACAGAACTATACTTTAAAAAACTGAGCAACTTGGTTTCTTATGAAGTAGATAATGTGAGAATCAGATATTCTGGTGAAAATGATGCAGAAGGCTATATCTGGGGTTGGGATCTTCGGGTTAATGGTGAATTTGTACCGGGCGTAGAATCGTGGGTGAACTTTTCACTCCTACAAGCCAAAGAATCACTTCTTAATGTAGATCACCTCAGAAGAGATGTAGGAGAAACGGAAGGAACAGTAGTCGATTGGGTGTCTAGACCTACAGATCAACTTATGAACGTAAGTATATTTTTTCAAGACTATCTTCCTAAAAATGAAAGCCTGAAAGTTCAGTTCAATTTTTCATTTGCCAGCGGATTGCCATATGGCATAAAGGATAATAATATTGTTTATAGAAATACTTACAGATTTAAGCCATATTTCAGAGCTGATATGGGATTCACCTATATGTTGTTTGATGAAACAAAAAGGAAAAGAAGACCTAATCACTTTTTTAAATTCTCAGAGCAGACCTGGTTGAGTCTTGAGATATTTAACCTCATGGATATTAAAAATGTTGCTTCAAATACCTGGGTTAAAAGTCTATTAGGCCTTCAACAGTATGCGATTCCCAATTTTTTAACCTCTAGAAGAGTGAACCTAAGATTTAGAGTAGATTTCTAATTATTTGGTTAAGAGGTCAATTGTTTTATTACCTTAGCATCCCGTAATGTATTGTGATAAACACTAATCTGGACCAAACAGTATGACCAAATATATTTTCGTTACGGGTGGAGTTACCTCGTCATTAGGTAAAGGAATTATTTCAGCTTCTCTTGCTAAGCTACTCCAAGAAAGAGGCCTCAATGTTACCATTCAAAAATTCGATCCCTACATAAATATTGATCCTGGAACTCTTAATCCATATGAACACGGAGAATGTTATGTTACCGATGATGGTGCCGAAACTGATTTAGATCTCGGGCATTATGAAAGATTCTTGAATAAAGCCACTTCCCAAGCAAATAATGTAACAACAGGTAAAATCTACCAAACCGTCATTGATAAGGAGCGAGCTGGGGACTACTTAGGGAAAACAGTTCAAGTAGTTCCACACATCACCGATGAAATTAAACGGAGAGTAAAGCTTCTTGAAAAGCAAGACAAGTACGACATCATCATTACAGAAATTGGTGGTACTGTTGGAGATATTGAGTCTCTTCCATATCTAGAAGCCTTACGGCAAATGAGACAAGAGGTTGGTAAAAATAAGGTACTGGTGATTCACCTAACGCTTATACCTTATTTAAAAGCCGCGGGAGAATTAAAGACTAAGCCAACACAACATTCGGTAAAAGAACTTCTCAATACTGGAATTCAGCCGGATATTTTAGTCTGCAGAACAGAATACAAATTAACGAAGGAATTAAGACGAAAGCTTTCTCTATTCTGTAATGTGGAAAAGAATTCAGTAATTGAGGCATTAGATGCCAAGACAATTTATGATGTTCCTTTAATGATGCTTAAGGAGCGTTTAGATTTGATTGTACTTAAAAAACTTAAATTAGGAAAAGGTAAAGAACCTGAGTTAATAGCCTGGAAAGAATTCCTAGGGCGTCTCAAAAATCCAACAACTGAAGTTAAAATAGGTTTGATTGGTAAATACAATGAGTTACAAGATGCTTATAAATCGATTCATGAGTCTTTTGTGCATTCTGGTGCGGCCAATGAATGCAAGGTAAGGGTAGTACCTATTCATTCTGAAGCTTTGGAAGCTCCTGACTGGGAGTCTAATGTAGATTCCTATGATGGAATTCTTGTTGCACCAGGATTCGGGAAAAGAGGAATAAAAGGGAAGGTAAAAGCCATTCAATTTGCTCGCATAAATAGAATACCATTCTTTGGGATATGTCTTGGAATGCAATGTGCTGTGGTAGAAAGTTTTAAAAACGTAATAAAACTTTCTGGAGCTAATTCTACTGAGGTGAATCCAAAGGCAAAAAATCCGGTCATTGACCTAATGCCTGATCAGATAAAAATTAAAAATAAAGGCGGAACCATGCGTTTGGGATCTTACAAATGTAGACTGTCCAAAGGATCCATTGTTGCTAAAGCCTACGGCAAAGTTGAAATATTTGAGAGGCACAGACATAGATATGAATTCAATAATAAATATCTGAAAAGACTAGAAAAAGCCGGTTTAAAAGCAACTGGAATAAATCCAGAAACTGGACTTGTTGAAATTGTAGAAATGACGGATCATCCTTTCTTTGTAGGCGTACAATATCACCCCGAGCTAAAAAGTACCGTTGAAAACCCACATCCTTTGTTTATCGCATTTATCAAGGCGGCGATGAATCATAGAAGAGCTCATGAAAAAACTTAAACTCACAGAACTCAATAGGCTTAGCATTGAAGAATACAGTAACGCGGTAAAGCCAGAGGTAGTCATTGTTCTCGATAATTTAAGATCGGGGTTTAATGTTGGATCAGTCTTTAGATCACTAGACTGTTTTGGATTTCCTGAAGTAATTTTGTGCGGTATTACACCCAAACCACCTCATAAGGAGATTTTTAAGACTGCTATCGGAGCCCAATTCTCTATTGATTGGTCATATTCAGAAAGCGTACTTGAGGCTTGCCATTTGCTTAAAAACAAGGGTTATCAATTAATAGGCATAGAACAAACAAGCAAGTCCGTTTTTCTAAAAGATTTGAAGCTAGATAAGGATGGAAAGTATGCAATTATTTTAGGGAATGAGGTGGATGGATTATCGGTAGCGTTACTCCCAATATTGGATCGTGCAGTCGAGATTGAACAGTTTGGAACGAAACACAGCTTAAATGTTTCCGTGTGTGCTGGAGTTGTGATTTATGAATTGAATAAGCATCTGAGATAGGCAAAAAAAAAGAGGACCTTATTGGTCCTCATTCTCTTTAGCAGTTTCTGGTTGATCCAGTAAATGCTCTGTTTCTTTAAAAGCTTTGACAACTTCTTTATTAGCAGTCAATTCAACTTCAAATTTATCTGTGTATTCGTCAATGATCGCTTTAAGGTCTTCTTCTTTCTCTAAAACCAAGGTTCTTGGTAATTTTCTTATACTTTGGGTCATTTTGGTATTAAATTCCATTAACACCTTTTTCTTGCTTTGTAAAAGTCCCATGGAAAGAGAATTAACAGATGTTCCTACTTTCTTTTTCTCTGTTCTGACGTCTTGCTCAATTCCTTTGGCTAAAACTTTGTTGAACTTTTCAATTACTTCCCCAACGTCTTGTTTGAATTTATCTCCATTCTTAGCGAGTAATTCTTCCACCTTTGATTTTTGTTCTTCTAGAGCAGCTTCATATTCAGCATCTGCTTCCATGGTAGTCTCATCCAGTTCTTTGGTAACTGGTGCCACCGACATGATATCTGAGATCAATGAACCGGTAGAAGCTTCTTCGTCTTGTCCAAAACCTAAAAAGGCGAACATGCAAAGACTTAAAATTGTAA
>Ga0115031_1000214_pt1 | contig 40990 bp, 28 predicted proteins | sample Maine_Asex4_meta_FD_87301 | JGI IMG/M metagenome (GOLD analysis project Ga0115031, IMG submission 87301) | Marine algal microbial communities from Maine, USA - Maine_Asex4_metaG | ecosystem: Host-associated > Algae > Red algae > Unclassified | place: Maine, USA | collected 2015-01-05
ACCGTTTTTATCCCCACCGCTATCGGAATTACCCGGCGACATTTCCTGGCTATCAAAAGAATCTGTCATGGAACAAAGTAAAATGTTGCGGTGGGAAGTGACTGTCTTGGAATAAGCATTTTATCCGACGTTCAGCCCTTTTGGCGATAGCCAGATGCTAATTTAATCAGCCCACTCGTTGGACAACGCCACATTTGAATCAAACATTGGTTGCCATGGCCGTGACGAAACTGTGAGCGACAAGGCACCAGCCCGGATATTGCACGAGGTCTTTTTTTTTGTCTATCGTTGACCATCAACGTTTTATTTCATAAGTCGATCTTTACGTTCTCTATCAGCCGCTAACGGAAAAGCGTTCGGTTCCGCCGGTATTACCCGGCGGCTAGGGTTTTGCCGCTCACAAAATAGTCTCTGATCGGACTGCTGCTAAACAAAAGACAACGCCTACTTCTTCGTCCAGTCCTTGCGTTGCCGCGAGCTTGGAATATCGAGCTTCTCACGGTATTTGGCGACCGTCCGTCTAGCCACATTGAACCCCATCACCTTCAAACGGTTCATGATTTCAGAATCGCTGAGCGGTTTCTTTTTGTCTTCGCTGTCGATCAGTTTCTGCAACTCAATTCGTATCGTATTCCACGCGACATCTTCACCATCATCATTAGTCGTGCCATGCACAAAGAACATTCGCAACGGCAAAACACCCCGATCCGTTTCCAGATACTTATCGTCGACCGCGCGGCTGACCGTCGTTAAGTGAACGCCAACTTTTTCCGCAATCTGTTCCATCTTCAGTGGCTTTAAATACTCTTGCCCGTTGTCCAAGAAATCGGATTGGTAGTCAACGATCTCCTGAGCCACCTTCATCAGCGTATTTCGCCGCTGTTCAATGGATTCGATCAAGAACATTGCCGATGCGATCTTCTTCTTGATAAAATCTTTCTCCTCGGTTGAAGCGTCACCACTAGATAAAACTTTGCGAAAATGGTTGCTTATGTGAAGGTTCCGCTGTGGACCTTCCTCCATCTTCACAACGTAGGCATCCTTGTCATCCTTTTCCAACCAAAGATCCGGCCGCACTGTCGCGACGTGGCTGTCGATGAAATGGCTGCATGGCATGGGGTCCATTCGCCGTATCTGTGCCCACGCATCGTTAATTTCATCGATGGACAAACCAGTGACTTTTTCAATTGCTGGCAAGCGGTTGAACTGCAAATCTTCTAAGTGATCCAAAATCAATGTGCGCACGTGATGATAGTTTGGGATCTCTGAAGACAACTGCATCATCAATCGCTCTCGCAACGTCCGCGCTGCAACGCCAACGGGTTCAAGGTCCTGCACGTTAGCCAATGCGACTTCCGCCATCTCCTCTTCTTCTTCCCCCGCGCCAGCAGAAAGCAGATCAGATAGGCTCGCTCGAAAATAGGCTCCGTCAGCAGCAGACAAGGTCGACACAATTCGTTCGGCTAACTTTAGGACCTTAGGGTCGAGATCGCGTTCGTGCAGTTGCTGAATTAAGTGGTCGTGCAATGTCTCACTGCGTGTGGCAACATTCGCCATCATATCGTGCTGCCTGTCGCCACTTTCCTGGATACGATTGGCCGACATCCTAGGTCGTTCGTCGAAATACTCTGGGTTGTCTTGATCCAGATTCAACAACCGTTCAAAATCGTCCGCATTGTTCTGGGATTCTTCAATCACCAGTTCTTTTTGCTCGACGTCTTTTTCTTTGTTTTCCTGTTCGGGTTTCTCATCGTTCTCAGGACCGTCTGAGAGCATTTCGAGAACCGGATTGTCGATCAACTCCTGCTCAATTTTCTCATCAAGTTCGGCCCGCGCAAGGCGCAGTATCTCCATGGACTGAAACATCCGAGGAGACATCGTCTGCGACATTTTCTGCTGCAGGTTCTGGCCAAAGGAAAATTTCATAAGCGGACTAGATTTTGAAAAACGAGGTTAGAAATTATTTGGATCAAAGATCGCTTCTATCGGCGGCGTCGGCCACCATCATTTCATCGGCAGTTTCTTGTGACAAAAACACATTGGAAGAATACGATTTATTACGCATTCGAGTCTCTGAAACTTCCGCCAAACGAAACCAATGGCCAAATATAAAGACCGATTATAACAGTAAACCAAGGCAGGTTAGCTACGAATCTCGGTCGAAAGAGTTTCAACCAAATTTCAACTAAAATCAATTAGAGCCGAATTCTCCGAACGTTTCGACGATTCGCCTTGACCAAGACGCTTCCAGTGGGAGAGAGAGCGTCTACAGCTCCATCTTATAAAGGCTGTCGTCCAGCGATCGCGTCGGCCAAAATTTCTTTGTTGGTGTATTCAAGAATGCTACCGGTGGTGATACCGCGGGCCAGTTTCGTGAGACGAACTTTTGAATCGGCCAACTGGTTGGATATATAAAGCGCTGTCCCGTCACCTTCGACCGTTGGGTTGGTCGCCATAATGACTTCTTCAAAGTCTCCTTCGGTAACGCGGTCAACCAATCTCTCAATCGTTAGCTGGTCTGGACCGATGTTTTCAAGCGGCGCTAATCGACCTAACAGCACATGATACAGACCTTTATAAGTTCCTGACTCCTCTAACGCCATCAAATCGCGCGGTTGCTGGACGATGCACAGCGTTTTCTGATCGCGCTGAGTATCGGAGCAAACCCGGCACGTTTCGGATTCCGCTAAATTAAAGCAAACTTTGCAATACCGCACGTTTTCGCGCACCGTCCGAATGGAATCAGACAACGCGAAGGCTTCCGTTTCAGGCACACGCAGCAGATGATAGGCCAGCCGTTCAGCAGACTTTTTGCCAATTCCCGGTAACCGCGAAAGCTGCTCGATCATATGAGATACCGAATCCGAGAGTTCCATCATTGTTCAGTTCCCGCCGCCCAAAAATTTCTTCATCATGTCTTCCATGTTCTCAGGCAACGGAAGATCCTCCGTTACGGTCTTCATCTCTTCGGCGCGGAGCGCGTTGACTTTTTCGACAGCCGCATTGATAGCTGCTGGCAAAAGATCCTTCGCCATTTCTAAATCCTGCGACTGAGTCAACACGTCGTCAAATTCAACGCTCAGAATTTCTCCCGCCCCGCTGGCGTGAACGGTCACCATTCCACCTCCGCTAGAGCCAGATACGCGTAACGATTTTAGCTTCTCCTGCATGGCCTCCATCTTCGGCCCCATTGTTTTGGCCTGATTTAAAATGGAGGCGATGTTGCCAAGTCCTTTAAACATAGTTTGTCCCTAATTTCGTCGGTAAAAATCTGTAATTTCGCAGTCAAACAAATCGACGGCTTCTTTTACAAATTTGTGTTCTTGTAATTCTCTAATCTGCTGCACTCGGCTGAGCTTGGGCGCGGCGACACTGGCGACACGCTGTTTTTTTGACGCCAAGAAATCAATTCGAATCGTTTGTCCAGCGATTTCGCCGACGGCAGACTCTATTTTTGATTTGCGATCCGGTTTGGAACACATCGTTGTATTGTACGCGTCGACCAAGGTCACGACCATCTTTCCGTCGGTCCACTCTATCTGTTCGAAATTCGACGCCATGTCGGCCGTCATGTCAGTCAATTGAGTGAGGGCTTTGCGATAGATGGAAACCGGATCCTCGGCGGCAGTCGCTGAGCCAGTTGATATTGGTTTTGCATTTGAATTTAATTTTGGATCTGGTGCTAAATCTGAATTTTTTGAATTTAGAATTTCTAATTCTGGCTCAGTACTCAGTGACTCAGTACTCAGTGACTCCGTACTCTCGGAAACACCGTTAACAGGTTGTACCAGCGCTGCAGTTGTTGCGACAGAAACCGCCACCCCGGACAACCCTTCTGACACAGAAATCCCTACATCGCCATCGGCAACCCTACGAGATTCCGAATCATTTACTTCTTCCGGCTGTTTTTTTTTTGGCTTCTTTTTCTCGGCCCCACCCGAGGAGACAGTCAGGTTGCCGGCGGTGGAAAGCGATCTGATCAACTCCGCGATTGAATCAACTTGTTCCAATCCGCAAACTCTAACCGCCGCGACTTCCAACAACGTCCGCCCGTGAAGGCTAGACTGCATCCGCACAATTGCGTTATCCAAGACTTGCACGATCGACAAAATCGTCTCCAAACCAAGACTTTCCCCGTGCGTTGTTAGGACCGGAATATCGGCCCCCGTGCAGTTAAGCAACGCATCTTCATTGCATCCAACGCGTACCGCCATCATGTCTCGAAAATAGCCCAGCAATTGCCCCGCCAGTTGACCCGCATTGACGCCTGAACTGAGGTTCTGATGAATCAACGACAGCGTACCATTGGTATCTCTAGCGACCATCGCCGTTACAATCTCAGTGATCCGGCCGATGTCGGTGGTACCCAGCAGTTGATGGACTTCGTCGATCGTAATTTCATCGCCGCAGAACGAAAACAATTGCTCCAACAACGATTGACTGTCTCGCATCGAACCGTTGGCCCGCCGCGCCAGCAGTTGCAACGCCTCGTCGCTGGCCGCCACATTTTCCGCAGTGGCAATCTCTTTCAAACGCTCCGAAATCTTATCGGTCTGCACTGGCGAAAAATCAAAACGCTGGCAGCGTGACAACACGGTGATCGGTATCTTCTGAGGATCCGTCGTGCAAAAAATGAACTTCACATGCCCTGGCGGTTCTTCCAATGTCTTGAGAAGCGCGTTGAAGGCCTGCTGCGTCAGCATGTGGACTTCGTCAATAATGTAGATCTTGAACCGACTGCGACTGGGGCGCACCGCGACGTTGGAACGCAGTTGGCGAATTTCGTCAATGCCGCGATTACTGGCTCCGTCGATCTCGAGCACGTCGACGTCTTCGCCAAGCGAGATCGCTTGACACGTGTCGCACTCGTTACAGGGTTCCGTGGTCGGGCCTTTTTCACAATTGAGGCATTTAGCAAAAATCCGCGCCGAGGATGTCTTGCCGACTCCACGGGCTCCGGTGAACAGATACGCATGACCAACACGATTTTGGTTAATAGCGTTTGACAGCGCCGTAGCGATATGGCCCTGCCCGACCAACGATTCGAATGACTGCGGACGATAACGCAGCGCAACCACCTGGTATCGGTCGTCTGGGGACGAAGAAGCGTCGGGCGAATTCATAGACAATTGTTGGGGCAATAAAAAGTTGCGTTGCGAAGGCTAAATTTTAATCGATTCGGGCCATTCTTAAAACCGTTGCTCAGTCACCAGAAGCATGCTGGGAAAACAGTTTTGGCAAATCTTTTCACTGATTCGTCAACCCTCACACCGTGACTCCAACAGGAGGAGGACGCTTTAAACCGCCCCCTCTCGGTGAACTGACCGAAAATGATTACTGCGAAGCCAGTATACCAATAAAAGGAAAGATATCCGAAAAGTTCACCAGTTGGTCCTGATTAACATCCGCTTCTAACTGAAATCCTGCGTTGGTGAGCAAGGCAATAAATAGCGCAATATCCAAAAAGCTCACGGTACCGTCTTGGTTGACATCACCCAAAACAAAGCCTCCGATCACTGTCAAATTACCGTCTGCTTCAAACGGGTCAGACCAACGCTCATTGGTGTAGACATCCGCACCAGACAACGTCTTCATGTAGGCAGTAAGGGCGTCTCGCTCGTCTTGCAAAAACATCAGCTTTTGCCCTTGTCCTTGATTTCAACCCCTTAAACGCCCGTTAAGAACTTGGTTGACGTTGGGATTAAAAGTGACGTCGTTGTAGTGATCCAGAACCGCGTCAAAAGTAGCGAACGAGCCATCGTGCATCATCGGACCGTTTAGCACTCCCGCAGGCGAAAACAAATCACGGAGGGTAGGTGATCTCGTGTTCGTCAAGTCAATCGCACTGGAGTCGTTGGCGACGGTGATCACCCCATTGTTTCGTTGTTGGTTTGGTGGCTGTCGGTCGATGCTGAATTCAGGTCCCTGGTGGCAAGCCGCACATCCAACTCCACCACCTACACGAATTCCACCATTGGCAAACTGAGGCGGTTGATTGAATAAGTTCTTCCCTTGATTTTCCTGCGTCGTAAAGTTTGGAAAGGGTGCGTTGATGTTTCCGCCGACTTGCGAAAGTCCGACGTCAAATTTGGAATCAAATGACTCAATAGAGCGAATGAATTGCGCCATCGCTAATTGCATACGTGCTTCGGTAATCGCATCGTCCCCAAACGCCTCTGAGAAAAGCGTTTTGTAATACGGCGTGGCTTCCATCTTGATGATCAAGTCATCGAAATCTGGATCACCGTTGGTACCACTAAATCCCATTTCCCCATGGTCTTGAATCGGTTGTGTTGTCTGGGCTTCCAGACTTGCCGCGCGCTTATCCCAGAAGAACCGGACTTCGGCGCCAAACCGGCTGTTGATCAAACGCATCGAATGCCGACCGGTCAGTTCGTTGACGCCTTGGCTGACTACGTCAAGATCTGAAAAGGCAAACTCTTGCTGGTGGCAAGTGCTGCAGGAAACAGTGTTGTCCGACGAAAGGTTCTTATCGTAAAACAACACACGCCCCAGAGTCGCTGCAGCGTTGTTGATCGGATTGTTAGCGGTGTTATCGCGATTGATATAGTTGGGAATCGTTTGATTTTCATAGTCAACCAGATTGGCCAGATCAATCATACCAGCTGTCAAAAAGACGCCGGTGATCATTAGGATGGTAAACGCATACACGATTGTTCGAATTGGTGAGTGCATGTGGTTCCGTTGTTAAACAGGTGGGAAAATTGAGGAATCGGGTATTGTGGGAAGTCGTAACACTATAGTTACAGAAGGAAGATCCAGTTGCATGAAGGTAATACGTACACCCATGTCGGGATTCTACAACATGTCTGAAACTTTGAGATAATATTTCTGGGGACGCCTTACTTACGGAAAACACGGCAAAGACCGGCAATCACCGCGCGGGGTTCTCTCATGCAATATTCACAGCACACACTGTTGGCGCGAAAAATCACTTCGAAAGTGGGACAATCGTAGCCCGGCGGTGACATGATAGTAGACGTACTTGACCGAGGCATATCGCCGCCGTCAAGTTTTACAGTAAGCAATGCGGCGGCAGGATGCCACCGTCACCTTTGATCGCGAAAGCCATCTGCGTGAACGAAATCCTCAAACGGCTATACGAACAACACGCTCCGGCGTTGCTGTTGTATGCCCGGATCTGGTGCCGTTTCCCCGAGGACGCGCTACAGGAAGCCATGATCGAGCTATCCCATCAAACTGAATTGCCGCCTGATCCAGTCGCGTGGCTGTATCAGGCGGTGCGATTCAGGGCGATCAATCTCCACCGCGGTGAACAAAGACGAAACAAACGTGAACGGGAAGTGGCACTCGACAGAACGCCCTTCTTTGTTGACGCGATGCAATACAACACTGACGCCGCAGAGTTGGAGGTCGCCATGAAGGCGTTGCCAGAAGACCTGCGAGGGATTGTCGTCGCGCGAGTTTGGGGTGGGCTGACGTTTGAACAGATCGGTCAACTCAACGGTGGATCATCGAGCGGCGTTCATCGGCGGTATCACGACGCGTTAGTAAAGCTAAAAGAACAAATCAGCGGCATTCCATGTAGAGGTTCCAACAATGAATGAAAATCAATTCCAAGACCGTTTCGAGGATGAAGGCTCGAGCGATTTCGAACGACGGCTACGTGAGTTCCAGCCGACGCCTCCACGTACTTCGTGGGAAGACATTGAGCGTTCGATATCGCTTGACCAGCAGGTTACGGTGCGACGAACTCCGCCATCAAGTTGGTCGAAAATGGCAACCCATGCTGCGGCGACGTTGGCGGGAGTCGCACTGGGCGTTGCTTTGATGTTAATGCTAAAAAACGATGGGGCGCCTGAAGTGGTGCTTGATTCCGACGTGAGGGAGCAAGTGGTTGAGGAACCGGTTGATTCCGACAGACAGAAAACAACGCTGCTTCAAAACAAAGTCGCTGTTAACCGACATCGAAATTCGTCATCCAGCGACCGGAGCGTGTTTCGGTCTGCCCGAGCATTGCGCTCGGGGCCGCTGACGCCGTTGCACCGAAACATTGACCTACAACCATGGCAAAACGTTTCCTACGACCGGATGACTTTCACTGCCGAACCGTCTTCGACTTCTATAGAGCCGAGCGATTTCGTCCAACCCATGGCGGCTCCTCAGTTGTTGCGGCAGTTGCTGGATGAGCAATCGAAGTCGTCGAACCAACGAGGAAACAAGACAAACTCTGGATAGTGATTTTGTTAAATCCTTTAAACCCAGAAGCAACCAAGCCCCAATCGCACAACCAAAACACAAAGGAAGATCCAGCATGATTCATCTTCGAATGATCGCCGTTTACCTCGCCACCATTGCGATGCTCCTGTTCACGCAAGACATCGCAATCGGCCAAAACAGCGACGACGAAAACACGGCGACTGCCCCAATCAAGTACGGCGTCTGGGAGAATGCCGATGATCCCGACAGCCATGGTTCCATGCAGATGATGCGGCTGAAAGTTCACCCGCAAGCCGCACCGGTTCCTGCGTTGAAGCACCGACTGATTCCTGATCCGGCCGATCGCACCGAGGGTAATTCGGCAATGTTTTATCTTCAAGCAATGGGTTTCAACGAACAGTTTAACGCCCGAAAACAGTTGCACGAAATGCAGCAGAAATGGGGGCAGGAAGCAAGAGACTCAGAGGGAATCACAGATGGCTTTCCACCAAACATCTGGTTTGACATGCCAACGTCCGAACTGCCGCTGGATGATGTCAAAGCCTATCTGGATTTGATCGCTTTCCAGGAACATTTTCTGTACGACGCAGCCCGGCGCAAAAATTATTCGCAAGACCGGGCGATGGAAAAAGAAGCCAACCCAATTGCATACACGCTGCCCGAAGTCCAGCAAATGCGAGAGCTTGCTCGGCAACAGATCGTTCGCCTCCGATACGCGGTTGCTCAGCAGCGCATCGACGACGCCGTAGAGATTCTGGGCCAGATGATAGCGATGGCAAACCACGTAGGCGAAGACCAATTTTTTGTCTCCAGCCTTGTCGCAGTGGCGATCGAAGGCATCGCAGTCCAACAAGGTTTTTTCTTTTCTCAACAAGCTGATGCACCCAATCTCTATTGGGCAATCGCTGCTTGCCCCGATCCGCTGATTGACCTTAGCAGCTCAATTGAATTTGAGCGAAACTTTCTACTGCGACAGTTCCCAATACTTGCAGAGGTGGATGAAACTGCCAGGTCCGATCGTTATTGGACAGACTTCGTTGACGAAATTTCGCCGCAGTGGAATGAATTGGCCAAGCAGATGAATTCTTGGGGCGGAGGTGGCAATTTCCCCGAGAATGTGGATAGATTTCAGATGGCGAGTAACATCGGGACGCATTATGAATCGGCTCGAGACTTTCTCAGTGAAGTTTCAAATATGCCAAACCAACAACTGGATAAATACTCAACCACACAAACTGTCTTTCTGGCGATAGTGAAGCATCACGCGATCGTGATGGATGACGCGACTGTTGAGTTCTATTTGCCCCAATGGAGTCCACAGCGTTCGGAAGTTGAAGCCAACCATAAGCGATGGCGAAATGAACTTGGATGGATTGCTGAGGTCTCGGAAGTATTTCTACCTGCGACTAAGCAAATTCGTTTAGCCCTGACACGTGCAAAACAATGGCTTTCGCTATGGCAGATCGTTGAGGCGATTCGAATGACGGCGTCAGAAAGTGACGGCACGATGCCTCTATCGTTGGATGAACTTTCGGTACCCGCTCCATTGGATCCGGTAACTGGCAGACCATTTTCGTATGTGGCCAACGGACAAACAACAACGATAACCGGACAGCGAGTTGGTGGATCGCGTTATCAATTAGTCGTTGAGATGGTGAAATCAAAAACGGAGGAGAGCAAATGAGCAAGTATCAATCAGTGCTTTGGGTGTCTGTAGCATGTGCAATGGCAATGCTGGTGGCATCCAGTCAACTTTCAGCGCAGCCTGTCAATCCGACAACAAAGATTGTGAGTGCAAACACAACGATGGTGGCTCGCATCGCGTTTGAGGCTATTTATAGATCACCTCATCGAACATCAGAATCGAAAGAGGTCACTGGTGAGACGGGGTTGGAAAAACGGTTGCGTCGGACGGAAGAGTTGCTTGGTGGCCGTCCTGTTTGGATAACAACTAATTGGCCAAGTACTCCGACACAAATAACCATCAGGGTCCACGATCCGGACGGAAAAAGAATCAGCCAACTGCTTGAGTTATGGAACGCTAAAGAAAATTCCGTTTATGAAAAGGGACTCTACACCGTCTCGGTGCAAGCAATAAACGACGGTGATTTGCAGCCAGACAAATTTGAAGACGACCGTTGGAAAGCTAAGTTTGCTGAAACGTTCAGTAGTCCCAAATCGCCCGTCACCGTCGCGCTGTTACCACCTAAGCATCTTTATAGAACATACAAAGAACTTTCGATTGAACTGCCAGACTATTTGGGTGGTGGACCTGCAACAGTGCTGACCGAGGGGGCATTGTCGGCACACGTTACTTTAGAGCCCGCGGCCAGTGTTGTCGCCGGCGCTGTCGAGTCGCGTGACGGCGAGGCTGCGGAGAACTTGAAACAGCTCTTCGAGAGAGCTCGTGAAGGGGCGATTCAACACCTGACCAAGGCTACCGATGATCCTTGGACGCCAGCCTTAGCGCTGATGGCTGAGGAAACGAAATTCAGCGTGGACCAAGATCGGGTCATCTTCCGCTTCGAGTATGGGGGGAAGGCCAGTTCGGCAAACCCGATTCAACAGGCGATGCAGGCATTCAGTGGCCCGGTCTCTAAAGCCGTTCGGCTTGATCGGCTTCGTGATGCGGCGTTAGGGATTCTGAACTACGAAAGTGCCCATCGGCATTTTCCACCTCAAGGCGAATCAAACAACACCGATCAAGGGCAATCCCTTAGTTGGCGAGTTCATATCTTGCCATACTTGGGGGAGTCCGAACTTTGGAAGAAATTCAAACTCGACCAACCATGGGATAGCCCGCACAATTTCAAATTGATCGATCAGATGCCAAATATCTATCGTGCGTCTCATTCAGAATTAAGTGCATCTGCTGACGAAGAAAAAGGGCTCACTACGATGGTCGCACCGATCAGCAATAAGACCATTCTGGGATCTCAAAAACTCACAACCTTCGCTGACATTGTTGACGGTTCGTCCAACACAGTCCTTTTGGTCGTTGTGAAAGATGCCCTGGCGGTTCCTTGGACGGCCCCGCAGGACTACAAGTTCAATCCTGAGAATCCAAGTGCTGGACTAAAGATGTACGGTAACAAAACGCCCGTAGCGATATCCGACGGATCCACATTTTCGGCTGATAAAGAGAATGATTGGCTGAACTTGTTTCAAATGAACGACGGAGAAGTCGTCCAATTAAAGTGACAGAGAAAAGTTAGACCGTTTGTTTTACCGTCGCTCATCTTTTCAGTAGAATTGTTAACAGGCCACCTGCCAATCCACATGTGCTTGCCTCTTACTTAACTGACTGAAAGAGATCGGACATAAACGATGAACAATCATCTAACCACACTCCTTCTTTTGCTGACTTGCGGGCCGGCTTTGATGGCTCAAGATGCTGCCGTCTTTCCTTACGGCGCCGTTGCTTCAGAAAAACCGGATATGCCCCTGAGCAAAGCGATGGTGCGGGTTTACGACGGGACGTACAAGGGAGTGGATTGCTTTCGCAACGAGCTGTTTTCGAATTTTAAATACACGCCGCTGGAGGGGTTCGACTATCACGGCGGCGACGGCACCGTTTCGCGGCGCGATTCGACCAAAGTGATTCGCGCCAACGGAAAGTACTATGTTTGGTACACTCACCGCGAGACACCGACACCCCCAAACTACGATGGCGGCGCCAACGAAACCATCCCTTCGCGCGATTGGGATCTCGCTGAGATCTGGTACGCGACCAGCGACGATGGATTTAAATGGGAAGAACAAGGCGTCGCTGTCAGCCGGATGGAGAAACCGCACGCTGGCTGGCGATCGGTTTCAACGCCGGACATCTTGTTTTGGAAGGGCAAGTACTACCTGTACTATCAAGCCTATCTGAACATGCCCGGCAGCCGAGCCTCTAGCGGCACCAATGGTGACGACTGCCCTGTTTCGGTTTCTTGGGCAGATTCCCCTGATGGTCCGTGGACCCCATCCAATAAGATTGTTGTTCAAAACGGACCGCCGGGTTCATGGGATCAGTATGTGATCCATGATCCCTATCCGATAGTCTTCGATGGAAAAATCTATTTGTATTACAAAGGCGAAATGGGAGGCACGCCGCCGGTCCGCGCTCAAGGGTTGGCCATCGCCGCAGACCCTCTAGGCCCTTTCAAAAAACATCCGCTCAACCCCGTGATCAACTCGGGACACGAAACGTCTCTGTTTCCCTTCAAAACTGGATTGGCAGCACTTGTCAGCCGCCATGGACTCGAACACAACACGATTCAGTATTCTCCCGATGGCGTGAATTTTGAGGTGGCGGCGATCACCGGCTTGATGCCCATCGCCCCCGGAGCTTTTGTGCCCGATGCGTTTTTGGGCGACAAGGACGGACGCGGAATCACATGGGGGCTCTGTCACTTCCGTAACATCAAACGCGCTCAAGGGAAAAGTCACAGTATGCTGGCGCGGTTCGATTGCGACCTAAGTCTTGACGTTCATGATTTGGAGATGAAGGAGTCTGACATCTTCAACGACCCAGAAATCAATTTCAAATTTGGCCTCTCCGAAGCTCAACGAGCGCGTATCGAAAAGGCAAACTTGAAAGTAAAATAAAATACCGATTCAAAGACATGAAATGGGCAGTCCAGAAGCGGGGGAAGACGGATTGTCAAAGAGAAAACCAGCAGCATTACGGTATTGGTTATTCGTATTTAGGGGCAGGGGAGCTGCCAAGTTCATTCCAAGGGAGAGGGGTAGGGAAGTCCGGTTAGGCCGGACTCCCCTCCCTCCGAACCGCACGTGCGGTTTTCCCGCATACGGCTCTCCAGTCTCCCTGTTTTCAGGGGTCGCGTAGTGGATGAGGCTAAACGAATGCTCTATAGTGGAACAGGAGTTACATCTAAATCGACGATCTGAGTCAAACTATCTGGGTACTAGTCACCAATCAACAATCCCCACCCACAACTCGACACGACTCTGCGGGTCGACACCCCGGAGAAAATCTCCTTCGTTTACCAAACCGTAGGGCCCTTCCGACGCTTGTTTGCGTACATGATGGATTTGTTTTTGGTGGGTACACTGTTGTTTGGTACCGGACTCCTCTTGTTTCTATTTTTTGCGTTTGTCGTCGCGCCACTTCTTTATCATTTCGGATTGGGCGGTCTAACAGACGAATTTGGATTCTCGCTGCTAGGCGTCGCTGGGCTTATCGGAGCGGCCCTGTTTTGGTTTTACGGGGCGTTGCAAGAAACGTATCGTAACGGTCAGACTTGGGGAAAGTCGATTGCGAAAATCCAAGTCCTTTCAGTAGACGGTTATGCCATCGACGGCGTGCAAGCGATGACCCGAAATCTCTTCCGTTATTTGGACATTCTGCCATTTGTTCCGGCAACGTTGCTGTATGTTTTCGAAGTCGAATTTACAAGCCCTTGGTTGCCGACCTGTTTGATTGGTCTGATTTGCATGACCATCAGCCCCCGGTATCAACGAGTTGGGGACTTGATCGCTGGCACGATGGTGGTGTTGGTTGAGAAGAAATGGGTTCCCGATTTAACTCAATTTGAAGATGCGCGTGTAGCCCAATTGGCCGACTTGATTCCAGCCAATTTCCAAACAACACCATCGCTCGCCAACGCGTTATCCACTTACGGCGACGCGCGGCCCCGGTTGGCTGCTGAGCACCGGGCTGAGATCGCAGCGCACCTTGCGGTGCCGCTGAAGGAAAAGTTTGATTTTCCGGCCGACACCGACAATGACCTTTTGCTGTGCGCACTCTATTACCGAACTTACGCCGAAATTAACGATCTCCAGCAACAAGAAGAATCGCATGATGACGATTGGCTGCTGCTGAAAACGAAGCCTGATAACAACGCAGGTTAATTAGCTGGGCAGCACAACTTTTTTGAGCGGCAAGGCGTCAGTCTTACATACAAAACCAGTGTTATGATTTAAATGTCGCGCTGTCCAATTAGGCTATTTTGAAGCGGTGGTCGGAGACTTTAAATGCTGGTCGAAAAACGTGATGGCGTCCGCCATTAAATCTATGTTACTAAAAGTCGCCATGTGTCCAGAGTTTGCGACCTCAACCAGTTTCGAACTCACGTTTTGTTTCTCTAACTCAGCGTGAAATCGCCTAATTGATTCAATGGGAACGATCATGTCAGTCTTGCCATGAAATGCAAATAGGGGTGGATCATCCGGGGTGACAAAACTGATTGGTGAAGCGTTCCTGTAGACGTCTTCGCCGCGCCCCCGAGTTGCCCCCAGCCAGTACTTTAGGGCATTAGAATCTGCATCGATCCAACTGAATTCCGCAGGTGTGCCGCCGACAACGGCCGCACGGATTCTGATCGGCCCGTTCTTTTCATTCGTGGCAGCCAGCATAGCAGCCAAATGGGCTCCGGCTGAATAACCATAGACGCCAACGCGGCCGGTATCAATGTTGTACTCGCCTGCGTGACTGTGCATCCATTTCAACGCAGCGCGACAATCTTCAATCTGTGCCGGCCAGGGATACTTGGGGGCCAGACGATAGTTGATCGCCATGACGACATAGCCAACGCGCGCCATTCGACGAGCGTGCCGGAGCATAGCGATCTTGGAACCCGTTCGCCAAGCCCCTCCGTGAATCATCACTACCGCCGGCATTAATTGATCGGCGGCTATTAGTTGATCGCCGTTTTTATCAGCAACCGGCTGATAGATATCGCATTTTACGCGATAGGTTTCTTCTTGCTCATAAACGATCGCACCGTGTTTTTCAATGTAAAACTTAACTGGTTCTGGCTTAACTTTTTCCGTCGCGGCTTCGGGCGTAGCAACATTTTGAGCTAACGTTGCTGCCGGTGTCGCCAAATACAAAACGCCAACCAAGATTGTGAAGGCAACTGCATTTTGCACCAGCGAAAAAGCAATAGTGCTTTTAATCATCTACGGATCCATTGGATTCAATGTTTTCTCTTCAGGCAGCTTGCAGCGAACGCGTGTGCTGCGCCCAAGCGATCCAATCGGTGATCTCGGCCAAATCAGGTTTCTTCCCCGAACGAATAATCTTCAACCCAGCTTTCGTTTCCGAAAAAGGCCCCATCACGCGAAACAACGACTGGGGCTGCATCGAAGCGATCTCTTCAGGTTCTATCAAATCACACGCAACCAACAATTGGGCATCGTGGCCGCGTAGATTGGGAATGCGGCACACCAACCGAGCCTGATGCTGCCAACTGCGGATAACGTCTTCGGGCATACGTTTGTAGTTCAACTTCGTCGCCATGGATTCTGCGGTTTGCTTAAGGAAATCCGCGATCGTGAACACGCCGATCTTCTCGAACCGCTCCGCCGTTTTGGGACCGATCGAAGGTGCCGCTTCGATGTGGTCTTCTAAATCAAGATAAAACTTTAGATTTGACTTAGTCGTCTGCGCCGTTGTCCGCGTCGCAGCTGGTTTTGATTCTTGTTTGGGCTCACCTAAACGGCTGGACTCAGGAGCCATCGCCGGAACCGAACGTCGGAACGTCTCTGGGGTTGGCGTTACCATCCGCGGTGTGCGTGTCGGTTGAGCGGACCTAGTATCGCGCGAACGTGCGGAAGAACGATCCGCGCGAATAATACTATCAGCCCGATCTCGCCCACGATCTTCGTAGCTTCGCTGCGAACGCGCCGGGGATCCATTATTCTCTGAAGAAGAATGCCCGTTCTCCTGGTACCGACGAAGCCTCGGGCCACGAGACTGTGATTCACTATTCATTCGGTCCTGATCGCGGTCTCGGTCAGATCGTTGCTTTGAGAAATTGCGGCTCGTTGTGCGTTGGCTTCGTCCCTGTCGGCCGTTTCGCCAGCGGTTTCGTGTCTTTTGAATTCCAGTGTGCCAATCGCCAATGCGAGCGAGCGTGATACGGTAAGAATCATCGAATTCGTGCTCGGCTTCGTTCGCATTGAGATAACGCTGAACTCGTTCTAGCAACGATTGAGCTGCGGACGTTTCGAGTTGGTCTGGTTCGCAAATGCCACAGGCCACTAAAATGTGGGCGTCGTAAGGACGCAGTGCCGGCACACAAGTAAGCAACCAAATCTCGGATTGCATATTGTCGATCACGCCGCGCGTTAGTCCTGCCTCGCTCCAGTCTCGGGGCAAATCATCTAGGTCGACGTTGAGGAGATCAGCGATTGAGAGTATGCCACCGTCATTGAGCGTTCGGAGTTGCAGCGAATCAAATACGCCAATCTCAGCCAACGCAGAATGATCCTCAAAAGTCACAGCGTATTCCAGCCGATCACCAATCTGATTTGCTTTGATACTGGAAATCGATTGCGGTTGCGGCGGCGTATACGTCGGCGTGTTTGGTTTCGCATACCCTGTCGGCCCAAGGGGTGAAACGGCAACGTGGTTGGTATGATGGGTGGAAGCTGTCTTTGCAGTAGAGAACGCAATCGTAGCCGGTGTCGGTAAAGCCTGCGCCCCCCCGTTTCCAATTGAATTGGCAACCGAAATTGGCGATCTATACGTTGGACCAACAGCCGGCAAATTTGATGGTAGAGGTGCGTGAGCTAATTCGGCCGCCTCAACGACACGCACATTGCCAGAATAAGTTTCTTGCCCGGATTTAGATTCAAGATTGAAAAATTGAATCGTGGCCTGATTGTTCGCGCGATCAATCAGGAAACGGTGCTGTGTCAGCATCACTACCTGATGGCCTCGCACGGAAAATTCGCTCAGGGCTTGCAACGCGGCATCAATTCGGTCGCTGTCGAAATCTTCGAACAGTTCGTCGATGATTAGCGGCGCTGAAACACCTTGAGCCAACAACATCTGATTGGCGGCAAGAATCAGCGCTAACTCCGTCTGCGTACGCTGCGTTGCACTTAGCCCGGACAAATGAAGCACACGCTGATTGCGGTCTTGTACTTGCAAATCAGTCCGATCTCCATTGCTGACCAACCAAACACGTGATAATTCTCCGTGCGACAGCTGAGTGAGAATTTGCGAAGCGTCGATCAGCAGCGCGTTCGGCGTGACCTGAGAAACTTTTGCAGCTTCATCCAGTCGCAAGTTCAACGACTGCAACGTCGTCATCGCTGTTTGAAGTTCGTTTTGAACACGCGCAAGTTCCAGCTTCCACTGGCTATCATCGGAGTGAGTCAACGAAGCAAGTTCGTTGCGTAAATTCATTACTTGCGACCTTAGTTGTGTCATCTCTAAAGAGTTCGTCGATCCGTGCCGCTGAAGATCAGCACGCCTGCTTTCGAGAACCAACAAACGGCTACGCTGTTGGGACAAGTCCGGAGCCATCATCTGCGGCGCGGCCGCAGGTAAACTGATAGCGCCAAGGAACCTCTGCCGCGCCTGAAGATGTCCTTCATTGGCCGCACACAGGCAATACTTTTCGTCCGAATGCAAAATCGCTTCGGCACCCGCAGAATCGACCAAGCGAATCTGTTCAATGACTACGGTGCGGCGCTGAATCAAACGGTTCACGTTCTCAGTGATTTCTTCGTAGCAGCGACGCAAGCGTTTGAGTTCTGCGGCAGCTGACCGATGGCGAATCTGTTTGTATTGTTTTCCAAGTTCATCGCAGAGGACATAAAGTTCCTCTCTCAATCCTTTGCAAACGTCGTCCACAAAACCAGCGGCCTGATAAGAATCTGTCGGACCGTGCGAATCGAGCCATTGAACCGTTTGCGACTGAGCGTTGTCGACTCGTTTTTCGAGGCTTTGTAAGATCTTTCGCGCGTTGTGATACGGATGTTGCGCGGATTCCAGCGTCATCTGGTTCCATTGAGTCATCTCGTCTCTCAACCCAACACGCTGCTGTTGCACGTCGTTCTGCACACTCCGCCAGCGGTTAAGTTGAGTGTCGATCTCGTCCAGCTGTTCATACACGGCCGCCGTATTGTCGACCGCCGGCGCCGCAGGCGTGATGTAGGTCGGTTGCGCCAAGTTGATCTGCCGATTGAGTTCTTCGATCTCCGATGTGATCTGAGTGAGTTCATGACTGTTTGGATTAGCCGTTAGCGCTGCGATGCGGCGTTCGATGTCAGCAATCTGTTGATCCAGCTGACCGGCTCGGACGGTCGCCGAGGAAGCGCTGGTGCTGATCTGTGATTCAAGTTGCTGCGCCTGATGCTGAAGCGCGGCGATCGTCTGACGAACGCTTGCAATTTCCGACCGCAATGAATTGGCGGCTTGAACTTGCTGCTGATTGACAGAAGAATTGCCGGCGTGTTCGGGACCGACAGGAACACCTAAGCGGCGATGAAGTGCACCGGCCAGTGCTCCGTTAGATCGGTCGTGCGGGTTGGCGTGTTGGGACACCCGAGTGTCGAAAGAGACATTGAAGAAGTGGTTGAAAAGCTCATAATCTAAAGAGCCGATGACCAAAGACTGCCCGTCAGTGGCCGCATTCATCGTCGAACCGGCCGATGGAAGCGGCAATACTTTCAACTGGTTTCCACTATGTGGATCGCGGGTGAGCGCATACTGTCCATAGGCATTGTTGACTTCCAACTTTCCTTGGATCGGCTCGCTTGAAGGCAGGGCAGGGCGGAAGGTGCCGTTTTGAACTTCAGTGCTTTGGCCAAATAAGATGTCGCTAATAAAATTGGCGACGCTCGTTTTTCCGGTCCCCTTTTCTCCGTAGACCAGATTGATCGCAGGGCTGATCTGCATCAATCGAATGTTGCTCAGCTTGCAATAGCCATCAATGGCGATTCCCGTTAGCTTCATTGCTTAACTCCAAGGTTAGAACACGATTTCGTGCTTGGCCAGACCGAACATCCTGTCGGCCGGTATTATTGTGTGATTCAAAGATTGTTTTCTGGATTCCAACTTGCCCGTTGGTGGCAAATTATTCGCGCGGTGGTTACACAAATGTCCGCCCAGAAATAGTGAATTTAATCCAACGCCATTTAACTACCTAGGCCACTTCGCTTGCGCAGCCGACATCAACCCTCCGTGCTAGCATTACGGCGTTGTCGACGACAACGTGGGGCAGGTTTTCAACCTGCCAGCCCCAACGCGGTAAACGGTCTCTTTCCCTAACAAATTAGCCGTTTTAACACGAGCCACGGTTGCGTTGTGCGAAAGAACCGTGGCTAGAACCCTGTTGATTAAGTCGGCTTTCGATTTTTAATGTGAGCCGTTTGGGCGCTAGACCAATGGCACTTACTTTAGATTGATGCCACGCATCGACCCACCAGCCGCCACGCGATAGCGTCCGGTCTTACGCGTTTAGGACCGGACGCTATCGCGTGGCAGCTGATAAGATCATCCCACGTTTCGTCTAAAGTAAGTGCCGTATGGGCGCTAGACCTGGTTTTGCAATGACGAAACCGAGGCTAGCGCCTAAACGGCTCACTTAATCAACAAGCCGCTAGCGTCAAAATGGCTAATAACGTTCGTTTTTGAAACGAAAATCGCTTCACGGTTTTGTGCCGGAGCGTAAAAAATGGCAAGTTAAAACCTGCCTCACATCGAATTCATTTACAAACGAACGATCTACTTACCCTGCAGATAAACTTCGTCGCTCTTATAAGTCGCCAAACGCGCCTTCATCGCTTCTTCGTCCATACGAAGATGATGAGCGGTGCTGATTTTGGAGATTGCTTTCTCCTGAAGTTTCGCAGCCACTTCGAATTCTCCATTGGCGGCTGATGCTGCCGCCATCACTTCCAAAGACTCGACTGAATCTTTGTTAAATGACTGGCCCTTCTTCGCCAGCTTCAGCGCGTTCAGCGGCTGAAAGAAATCCGGATCAGGACACGTCGATAGCAGCCAAGCCGTTTTCAAATAGCCGTCCCCTGTGGCTTTTCGTGTGATGCCGGTGGTGAGATCGTCGTGAGCCAGCTTCCAGTTGCCAGCGGCTTGGTGAGCTTCGGCGCGATTCTGGTAGGCCGTCGCGTTGTCAGGTTGTAGCTCGACCACGCGATCGAACAACTTGATCGCAGCCATCGTTTTTCCAGAATGTAATTTGGCAAACGCTAAACCATTGATGGCTTGCACATCATCCGCATTCGCCTCGATCACAGCATCATAATCCACAATGGCAGCCTCAAAGTCTTTCTGCCAACTTAGCAATTCGGCGCGATTAAATTTAGCCTTCTTCGATTTTGGATTCAGCTCGATAGCGTGATTGAGATCCGAAATCGCTTTTTCGATGTTGTCTTGATTTGCCAGCGCTGTCGCGCGACCGAAGTACGGTTTCCATTTCGCGTCGTCAACCGCGATCGAGTCGTTGAAATCAGCCATCGCTGCTTTGATGACCGCTTCGAACTGCTGCATATTGCCTGCGTTGCGAATACTTAACGCCAAATCGACGCGCTGCTGCCCGCGTTTACTCAACGCCCAAGCCTTGAGTGCATTCACATCCTCTAACCCCGCTTCGACACCTTCGTTGGCAGCATCGCATTTTCCAATGATGGCCGTGAAGTCTTTTGACGTTTTTGCCGTTTTGGTCAGATCGTATATTGCGCTGGCTGTTGGTTTTTCAGCCAGCGCTGGCGATGTGATGACGACCACTGCGATCAACAACAGGCTTCGATAAAAACAGGTCATCTGTCCCTCCGTGAAAAAATTTTCTTCTCTTCTCGACGTAGCGGGGGCTTCCAGCCACCGTGTTTTGCGGTGGCTGAAAGCCCCCGCTACGAACCCTAACTCTCTTGCGGCTCGGTCATGCGCATCGGATCAAGCGCCTCTTTCAAATCCGCCTCCGGCAGCAGCTCCTTCTCAACACATAGCTCGCGAATCGTCTTGCCGGTTTTGAACGCTTCTTTGGCCAATGCGGCCGCGTTTTCATAACCGATGTACGGGTTGAGGCTGGTGCACATCGAAAGACTTTTTTCGACGAACGATTCGCAGACTTCCACGTTGGCTTCCATCTCTTCGACGCAGAAATCAATGAAAGCTTCTGTGCCCTGAGCCAACAATTGAATGCTCTCCAGCACCGTGTGCCCCATGACTGGCATCATGATGTTCAACTGGAACTGCCCGCCGGTGGCACCACAGATTGTGATCGTCTGGTCGTTGCCCATTACGCGGGCGGTCAACTGCATCATGCTTTCGCACATGACAGGATTGATTTTTCCGGGCATGATCGAGCTGCCTGGCTGGCGAGTTGGCAGGATGACTTCGTTGAATCCGCAGCGCGGTCCTGAACTCAACCAACGAATGTTATTACTGACATTGAACAACGTGGAAGCAATCGTTTTCAAGTTGCTATGACAGTCCACCAATCCATCGCGCTGAGCGTTACCCTCGAAATGGTTGACGGCTTCGATGAAAGGGATTCCCGTTTCGTCGGCCAGTACTTTGGAGACCCGTTGCCCAAATTCAGGATGCGTGTTGATCCCCGAACCGACGGCGGTTCCACCGACGGGCAATTCAAGCACGGCCTCCAACGCGTTTTGAGCGCGCCCCACTGACAGCGTGATCTGACGCGCGAATCCACCAAACTCCTGTCCCAATCGCAATGGCGTAGCGTCGGCCAAGTGGGTGCGACCAATTTTAATGATCTGATCCCACTGGTTTGCCTTTTGATTCAATTGTTCTTGAAGACGCCTGAGCGCAGGTAGCAGACGTTCTTTGATTTCGATCGCCGTCGCCACGTGGATTGCAGTCGGGAAAGTGTCGTTGGTGCTCTGCCCCATGTTAACGTGGTCGTTGGGGTGGATCGGTTTGTCTGCAGAGAAACGATCGCCGCCAGCGATTTCGATCGCCCGATTGGCGATCACTTCGTTGACGTTCATGTTGCTGGACGTTCCCGAGCCCGTCTGAAAAACGTCGATCGGAAACTCGTCGTTCAACTTCCCGTCGACAACATCGCGCGTCGCGGCCAGCATCGATTCAACCTGCGAATCATCAAGCGGATTTTTCCCGCTGCCGGTCAGCTTGCCCAGATCCCGATTGGCCACTCCGCAGCTATATTTCACGCGTCCCATGGCGCTAATCATCGCCGGTGCCATCGTCCAACCGGAGACTGGAAAATTTTCGACCGCCCGTTGCGTCTGAGCTCCGTAGTAGGCTTGCGCGGGAACTTCGACGTTCCCCATGGAGTCTTTTTCGATTCGAATATCAGCGGCGTTTGGCATGGGTCCAGAGTAGCTAAGGAGTCGGTTTGAGCGGCCCTTTGGGCAGCCCGTGGAAGCTTCACATCATACCCCTTGCCCGGAAAACAACCAAGCCGAACTGAACCGCCCAATTTTTCACACGCGGCTCAAGAAAAACTCACTTCTTATTACCCGCCTTCTTATCCGCATAGGTCCGGCCCAGTTTGTCAGCAATGATCTTTTTCAAAGCCGCAGGATCAATGGAGGAGTGCTGGCGGTAGAGAACTTCGCCGTCAGGAGCGATCAGCAGCGTGTAGGGCACTCCGCCTTCTCATTTGGCGTCCACCGTATCGAACAACACGTCTTAATTTTCGCTGGAGTCGAATAGTACGTTTGAGCAGGTGACGTTTTTGTCGGTGAGGATCTTTAGGGCTTTAGCCTTCTCGTCGATCGCGTCAGCACACACGGTCACCATTTCGAAATCGCGTTTGCGATACATCCGGTTCATCTCAACAAATGCGGGCAGTTCCTCGATGCAGGGCACACATCAAGTCGCCCAGACGTTGATCAAACGATATTTTTCAGTTTTGTTGGCGACCAAGGCAGCCAGTTCCGCTTGTTCGATCGTGGTCAGATCCACAGGTTCCGCCGACCATTTCTTGATTGATTCGACCGCGCTGCCGCGTTTGGTCATCCACTTCGTCGAACATCCAAAGGGGCGCGTGACCGGGACGGGGACCTCTTCACCGGCCAATAAAGCTTCAATCGCGTTGCGGGCGTCGTTGCTGGTGGGCGTTTTTACTTCCGAGTCATCAATGCGGCCTTTGTACCGCAGTTCTCTTGCCTGATCAAAAATGAACACGTGCGGCGTTGCCAGAACTCCGTACGCCAAAGACACCTTTTGATTCTCGCCGTCGTATAAGTATCGGTACTTGTAGTTTGCCTCTCTGGCTCTTATTTTCATATCGGCCAGCGTATCGCCAAGATCGGAGTAACCCAGTTCATCCAACCGAACAGCGGAAGGATCGTTGGGTGAGATGGCAACCAACGCCAAACCTTTCTCGGAGTAGTCCGCGTACAACTGATTCAGTCGCGTTTCGTAGGCTTGGGCGGTTGGACAATGATTGCACGTGAACAAAACCATCAAAACTTTCGCGTCGGCGTATTGAGCAAGCTGATGGTTCTTATCGTCGACGCCAGGCAAATCAAAATCGGGCGCCGCATCGCCGATCTCTAGTGTCGTGAAACCAGCCGGCATCTGAGCGAAGGCTGGCGAGCAACAAAGGAATAGGACGATGGCCAAACCTTGAGCGAACTCATTGATGCGTCTCATTCTGATTTCCTCAGCTCGTTTTGGTGAAAGGGTTTCCTTCAGAGATTGTAGCGGTAGATTCATTCATGTTTATGAACGCGCGAAAAAAACTGACTGCTACAGAGATTCCTAACAGATACGCTGGAAGATTAGTGTTACTAAATTTTACTTTTGATGACTTCGGGTAACACTAATCCATTCATCACGAACGACAAGGCCAACGCCCTAAATAGCTGAATTGTGATGCATCGTGGCGGTGGTTTTACTGCGGAACCTAAGCAACGTGTCGCGCGAGAAACCGTTACCGCTAAGGTCGATCTCTTTAAGGAACCGGCAGTGGACTAACGTCTTAAGTGATTTCTCACTCAGTCCACAGTGCGCGAGATTGAGGCTGGTCAAATTGTGGATCTGTTGCAGGTTATACAGCGCTTTAGCGGAGACATTCTTTTCAGCACAGTTGATCGTTACGTCGCTGAAGAGGTAACGCATGACGCCCGTAAGACCGTCGCTGGTACTGACTCGTGCTCCCGATCGTTTAGCCAGTTTGATCGCTGCCTCCGAACGATAGTAGCGGTTGGCATGCCAAAGGAAGAAGGTGCCAAGTGCCACCGAGAGGGCGACGAGGATAGGCCGGTAGTCAAAACCGGCGGCAATCGGTGGCTCAACGATCGCCGTTTCTTGACCTGCAGAATTGCTGATTGAAAGCGCAGCGGCTAACGGTTGTAGCGGTTCTGCCACTACCGAACTTACAGACATCGCGATCAGAATCACGACTATCAACTGGCAGGGGATGGAAATCAAGAACTTCATACGTAAGATTAGGTTTATTCTTACGCATGAAGTGGAGATTTTTTAATAAGCTTTCAAAAACCGGGGCACACGTTAGCCGTCTGAAAGCGCGTGACGAAACAGAAGCATTTCGCAATTGACCGCCAGGCAATAGCCAAATGACACTTCCTTTGGATCGAGGCAACGCATTAACCCACCAACCGCCAGGCGATAGCGTCCGGTCCGAAGCGCGTAGACCGGACGCTATCGCGTGGCGGCTGATAAGTTTCACTTCATCTAACCCGCAGATTTATAAAGCCAGCAACAGACGGCTGGGCGCTTCGAGATATCCGATAACGTCGTTGAGGAAACGCGCCGCAGCGCCACCATCGACCAGTCGATGATCGTAGGAAAGGCTGAGCGGCATCATCAGTCGCACAGCGATTTCGTCGTTTTCGACAACCACTGGCAGCTTGCGAGAACGCCCCACCAAGAGGATGGAAGTCTCAGGTGTGTTGACGATAGGCGTCGAATAGGTGCCGCCAATCGCGCCAAGGTTGCTGATCGTGAACGTTCCACCTTTTAGATCGTCCATTGAGAAATTATTCTCGCGGACGCGGCTGGCGAGATCCATCAGCTGTTTTGCAATTTCGCCGATGCTGAGTTGGTCTGCGTTGCGAATCGAAGGCACGACCAAGCCACGTTCGGTATCCACGGCGATGCCGATGTTGACGTAGTCTTTGTAGATGATCTGCCCGGCGTCCATGTCAACCGAAGCGTTGATGACAGGGTGATGCTTGAGCGACATCGCGATGGCTTTGATCAAAAACGGCATCGTCGTCAGCTTGATGCCTTGCTCGGCATAGTCGGCCTTGCTGTTCTGCCGCATTGCTTCCAGTTTCGTGACGTCCGCGTCATCGAAATTGGTAACGCGCGGGACGGTCGACCAAGACTCGTGCATCTTTCGCGCGATGGCTTGGCGGATCTTTGGCATCTTTTCGATATGGACGGGACCAAAACCGTCAGACTGCCCGCCGGCAACAGCACCCGCTGCACCGGCGGCAATCCCCGCTGAACCTGTGCTACCGCTGCGCACAACTGCCAAAACGTCTTCACGAGTAATACGCGCGTTCTCACCCGTACCCGTTACGGAGCGGAGATCGACGCCAACCTCACGAGCAAACCGGCGAATCGCCGGGCCCGCGGCAACCTTGGAAAGATCGGCCACCGGTGCAGCCGGAGCAGCAGCAGGTTTCGCCGGTGCGGGCGCTGGAGGCGTCGCTGCAACAGGTGGAGGCGTGGCCTGTGCTGAAGGAGTTGGCGCTGCGGCCATAGGGGCAGGTTCGGGCTCAGGTGCTTTGGCAGGTTCTGGGGCCTTCGCAGGTTCTGGGGCCTTCGCAGGAGCTGGTGAATCAGCAGGTGCTGGTGCTTCAGCAGCAGCTTCGGAAGCCTCGACCGTTAAGATGACTTGGCCAACTTCTACGGTATCGCCTTCGCCAACATTAATGGAGACGACTTTACCGGCGTAATCGCTAGGCACGATCACCGTGGCTTTGTCAGTTTCCATTTCGACCAAGCCTTGGTCTTTTTCAATCACATCGCCTTCAGCAACCAGCAGTTCCAAGACGTCCCCGGAATCAACACCTTCACCGAGTGACGGTAACTTAATTTCAACGGCCATTTCGTTTTTATATCCCTAATGTCTTTGAATGTAATTTCGCGATACTCCAGAAATCCGAAGGATCACGACATCAGCCGCTGGGCGATAGCCCCCGGTTCACATCATACTAGCGAGCAACCGGACGCTATCGCGTGGCCGCTGATGGGTTCAATTTAAATTGGTCAGTGTTCTATGCAATCCTTTGGACGGTCTACACAGGGCAGTGAGATCTTGACGAAATCGGCTACCACAACATTTGCCTACGCGTACAGCGGAGCGGTTTTCTCAGGGTCTACGCCCAAATCCTTGATCGCTTTGGCAACTTCGGACGCGTCGATCTTGCCTTCTTGCGAAAGCTGATACAGCGTTGCGATGACGACACATTCGGCGTCGACTTCGAAGTGACGACGAAGGTCAGGCCGCGTCGCACTACGTCCCATGCCGTCGGTTCCTAAGGCGAACATTTCGCCAGGCACAAACGGCGCGACTTGTTCGGCCAATGCTTTGACGTAATCGCTGGATGCGATGACGGGGCCTTCGCTGCCTTCCATGACCGTTTCGATGTAGCTCTTCTTGGGTGTCTCGGTCGGGTGAAGCATGTTCCAACGGCGACATTGATCCGCGTCACGACGCAGTTCGTTGTAGCTGGTGAGACTCCACAGATCGCTGGAGATGTTGTACTTCTCAGCCAGGATTTCCTGAGCTTTGATCACGGACATCATGATCGCACCACTGCCGAACAGTTGCACGCGTTGCTTGCTGTTCTTGGCCTCAAGCGTTTTGAACTTATACATCCCTTTGACGATGCCTTCTTCACAGCCCTCTGGCATCTTAGGCATCACGTAGTTGTCATTGCCGACCATGATGTAGTAGATCGCCGTTTCGCCATCGGTATACAGTTTCTTCAGACCGTCAAAGATGATGACGGCCGTTTCGTAATGGAACGCGGGATCGTAAGCACGAACCGTTGGGAAGGCGATCGCATTGAGCAAACTGTGCCCGTCTTGATGCTGAAGTCCCTCGCCGTTGAGGCTGGTTCTTCCGGCGGTTCCTGCAAGCAAGAAACCTTTGGCACGCATATCTGCAGCCGCCCAGATCAAATCACCCACACGCTGGAAACCGAACATCGAATAGTAGATGTAAAACGGAATCATGTTGACGCCATGAGCGCTGTAAGCAGTCCCTGCAGCGTTGAACGACGACATCGCACCGGCTTCGGTGATGCCTTCTTCAAGCAACTGTCCGTCTTTGGCTTCTTTGTAAAATGCCAACTTATTGTCAGAGTCGGCCGGTTCATACAACTGACCAACGTGAGAGTAAATTCCAACCTGCTTAAACATCGCCTCCATACCAAAGGTACGAGACTCGTCCGGCACGATCGGAACAATGTTGTTGCCGATTTTCTTATCTTCTACCAATCGGGAAAGCAATCGAACCACACCCATCGTGGTCGAGATTTCCTTCTTTTCACTGTCGCGATCGATGTACTTACGATAGTCCTCGAAGACAGGCACGTCGATCAACGGATGCTCCGTCGGACGCGATGGTATTGGACCACCGAGTGCTTCGCGGCGTTCCATCATGTACTTCATCTCGGTACTGTTTTCCGAAGGACGATAAAACGGCGCTTTGCCGACCTCTTCATCGGAGATCGGAATGCCGAAGCGCGTTCTGAATTCCAACAGTTCTTCTTCGTTCATCTTCTTCTGGTTGTGAGCGATCATGCGACCTTCGCCGGCTTCACCCAGACCGTAGCCCTTGATCGTTTTTGCCAAGATAACCGTTGGCTGTCCTTTATGATCCATCGCCGCTTTATAAGCAGCGTAGACTTTCTCAGGATCGTGCCCACCACGACGCATCGAATGAATTTTTTCGTCCGACAAATTTTTCGCAAGCTCCAGCAACTCTGGGTATTTACCAAAGAAGTGCTCGCGCGCATAACTGCCAGGCATGCCGACGTATTTCTGGTACTGACCATCGACAATTTCGCCCATGCGTTTAACCAGCAAACCGGTTTCATCTGCCTCTAAAAGCGGATCCCAATCATCGCCCCAAACGACTTTGATCACGTTCCAGCCCGCACCGCGGAAAATGGCTTCGAGTTCTTGAATGATTTTGCCGTTACCACGAACCGGACCATCCAAGCGCTGCAAGTTACAGTTCACAACGAAGGTCAGGTTGTCTAATTTTTCGCGACCGGCCAGCGTCAATGCGCCCAGTGTTTCTGGTTCGTCACATTCGCCGTCGCCGAGAAAACCCCAGACCTGTTGGTTGCTGGTGTCCTTGATGCCGCGGTCTTTGAGATACTCGTTGAACCGAGCCTGATAGATCGCCATGATCGGGCCGAGCCCCATCGAAACGGTGGGGTACTCCCAGAATGACGGCATCAGCCAAGGGTGCGGATACGACGAAAGTCCTTGCACGTCAGGATTGAGTTCTTGGCGAAAGTGATTCAGGTTTTCTTCTTTTAATCGGCCTTCCATGAATGCACGTGAGTACATGCCTGGAGAACCGTGACCTTGGAAGTAAATCTGGTCGCCGTCGTAGCCCGATTCGCCGCGTCCACGGAAGAAGTGGTTGTAACCAACTTCATACAACGTGGCCGATGATGCGAAGGTCGAAATATGTCCACCGACGCCGCCGAGCCCAGGAGCGGATGTGGCTTTGTTGGCTTTGACGACCATCGCCATCGCGTTCCAGCGGACGAAGCTTTTGATGCGTCGTTCGATTTCGCGATTACCCGGATAAGCCGGTTGCTGTTTCTTGTTGATCGTGTTGATGTAAGGCGTGTTGGACTTCATCTCCAAATCAACGCCTTCAAGACGAGCACGTGCTTCTAGCGCTGAGAGCAAATATTTAGCTCGATCGGCACCTTTGCTTTTGATAATGTACTCAATCGAGTCGAGCCACTCCTGCGTTTCAGCAGGGTCCATATCGACCGTTTGCTTGAGGTAGGGCTCGTTTTCTTCGATAGCTTCGGCTGACGATTTGATCACGTCCGACATTCAGTCTACCTTCTATATTAGGATTAGATAATTTTTGGATCAAGGTGTTTGTTCTTGGTGAGCGGCATTCAATGAGCAGCAGGGCGCTGGTCGTCGATTAGCCCTAGGGAGAGACTACCGGCGGCTTGCGCCTTGCCGCTCACAAGAAAAGCCACATTTTATTTTGCGAATTCGCGTAACGTCGTCTTGCCCGCTATTAAGCGGGCTATCAATGGTCCACAGTCAACAAATCGGCCTTTGCCGTTGCTGGCTTCGTAACAATGATTTCCCATCCACCAAACGGTTTAATTCTCGTAAATATAACAGGTTTCGTAAAGAACGTAACTGCGAAATATCAGTAACGCGGTGATGGCGCCCCGTTAAGCAGCGGTTGGGTCGAAGTATTGCCCCGTCCGTTGATCGCCAAAACCGATTCCTACCAGCGGCGGTGTAAAGATGGCCGGTTTGAAGAGAGTTTTAAGGTCAGTGCTTTGCTTCACCTAGGTTCGGGTAGAATCGAATTTCATTCCGTTTTGTAGGCTTCCGTCGGATTGAAAATAAAACTTTCAGTCAGCGCAGCCTTAAAATTCAACAGTCCCAATGCACCAGTAGTTTGCCCCAACTCAGTTTTCGGATAGCCGGATTCGCTAGAATTCGGTCCTGTCAACAAAGCCTGAACTCTGGCGAGTCCAGCTACAGTTTTCTACCTGAAAACCAAGTTGGCATGCAATATTAGAGATCATTCGTGCAATTTTAAGAGTCGTCGTCCGATTTAAGCTTTGCGAGCACGCTGAGGTCTTCCAGAGTGCTGACGTCGCCGGCAGTTTCGCGTCCAGCAGCGATGTCGCGCAAAAGTCGACGCATGATTTTTCCGCTGCGCGTTTTCGGCAAGGACTGGGTGAAACGAATGTCGTCGGGAACCGCTAAGGCACCAATTTCCTTACGAACGTGTAGCTTTAATTCCTTCCGCAGTTCTTCGGTGGGCTGAGCGTCTTTGATCGAGATGAACACCGCGATCGCTTGTCCTTTGATTTCGTGAGGACGGCCCACCGCCGCACATTCGGCGACGTTGGGATGTGACACCATCGCGCTTTCGACTTCGATCGTGCTCAGCCGATGGCCTGAGACGTTGATCACATCGTCTATGCGTCCCATGATCCAGTAGTAACCATCATCGTCAATACGCGCGTTGTCGCCGGTCAAATAGTTGCCGGGGAACGTGGACCAATATTGTTCTTCGAAACGCTTTTCATCTCCCCAAATTCCTCTGAGCATACCCGGCCACGGTTTGGCGATACACAGCATGCCGCCCTGATTGGCACCGACAGGATTCAGCGACTCATCGACAATCACAGGGACGACACCGGGCAGCGGTTTAGTACAGCTACCGGGCTTGGTCGCCGTCGCACCGGGTAGCGGGCTCATCATGATGCCGCCGGTTTCCGTCTGCCACCACGTGTCGACGATGGGGCAGTTCTTGTTTCCGATCATTTCGTGATACCAGATCCACGTTTCGGGGTTAATGCCTTCGCCGACGGTACCCAGCAGGCGCAAGGAGGAGAGATCGTGTTTCTCAATGTGCTGGTCGCCCCATTGAACGAAAGCGCGGATCGCGGTGGGGGCCGTATAGAGAATGGTGACCTTGTGGCGCTCAACGATGTCCCAGAAACGGTTCGGGGCAGGGTGGTTGGGCGCGCCTTCATACATCAAACAGGTGGCTCCATTGGCCATCGGTCCATACACGATGTAGCTGTGTCCGGTGATCCAACCGCAGTCAGCGGTACACCAGTAGACGTCTTCTGGTTTCCAATCAAAAACCCACTGGAACGTTTTCTTCGCCCAGATGTTGTAACCGGCGGTCGTGTGCCGGATGCCTTTTGGTTTTCCAGTTGATCCACTTGTATAGAGAATGAACGAAGTGGCTTCACTATCGAGCGGCGTTGCCGGGCAATCATCCGAAGCGCTATCCACCAGATCGTGCCACCACAGATCGCGTCCCTCAACCATCTTACATTCGTTCTCGACTCGTTTGAGCACGATGCAATGTTCGACCGTCGGAGATTTTTCCAGCGCGGCGTCGACCGTTTCTTTAAGCGGTAGTGTCTTGCCACGTCGGTACAAACCGTCGCTGGTGATTTGGATTTTCGCAGACGCGTCATTGTTACGATCAGCGATCGCTTCCGCGGAAAATCCCGCAAAGATGACCGAATGAACGGCTCCGATGCGTGTGCAAGCCAACATCGCGATCGCTAGTTCCGGCGTCATTGGCATGTAAATCGAAACGACATCGCCGATGCCAACGTCGAGCGATTTAAGTGCGTTGGAAAACTTGCAGACTCGGCCGTGCAACTCTTTATAGGTGAGTGTCCGTTGGTCGCCGGGTTCGCCTTCCCAGATGATCGCGGCGCGATCTCCGTTGCCGGCCTCAATGTTTGCATCCAGACAATTGTAAGAGATATTGGTCTGGCCGCCGGTGAACCACTGAACATCTTTGCCACTTTGACGACAGACAGTATCAAACGGCTTGAACCAATGCATTTCGGCATTGGCAATGTCGCCCCAAAATTTATCAGGATCGTGAAGCGCGGCGTCGTACAGCGATTGATAATCGGCCATCGAACCGATATTGGCGTCCTTGGTAAATTCCGCCGGAGGGGGAAAGAGTCGATCTTCGTGGAGGACGTTATCAATTTGACCAGTGTTCTGATCGGTGTTCTGATCCGACATTAAGGGCTTTCTGAGTACGCGATTCTTTCTAATTGAAGAAGCTGGATTGTAAGCCCTCAGAAATTTCGATCAAGAAGCTACTCGACTACTCCTCGTTGCGGCGGATGAGATCTTTTTCTTCGAGCGCTTCACGGAAGGCGAAGAATCTTTCGAATGAATTCAGGAAGTCTTGCTGAGTTAATGTGACTTTCTGCAAAACTTCTGGAGCCTTTCCTTCGCCGTTGACCTTGATCAGTTCAAATTGAACTCGATTAGTGCTATCCAAACCAATAGTGCCGACGCCATTGGACTCCAGGTTCTCGCCAAATCTTGGCCCATTATTGCTGCTGGCCGCTGCTTCTGTGGAACTGGGGATGTAATAAATAACGTGAGCCAACAGCGCGATGGTCGCGATCAGGTTGAGAATCAACAGAATGATTGTCGGTTTGTGAGAGGTCGCGTTTACGATCGTGGGCTGCTTTACCATCGGTAATGTCCGGTGAGTGGATTTCTGGAAAGGTCGTATTCTGCATCAGAGAGTCAAAAGTTCAATACGGAAATCGAAAACGAACGTCGAGGCAAGAGGATTCCTGTCAGAGATTGATCGTTAGGCATCATAGGGGGGTTGGTGGCATTTCGTTTCGAATTAAACCGCCAACCATTAAAAATTGATTCGACGGGCAAATGTTTATTCGCCACTGGTCTTATTCAACTATCACCGGTTGCTCAGAAAAATAAACGGCATCATCGGGGATCGGAGTAGGCCCGTTGTTTAATTGCTTTTGAATACTCACCACGGGCGTATCGCCGACCACTTGTCGATCATAGTTTACCTGTTGGTGCATCAATAGCGTGCCCATTGAGCGTTGCAACGCGACTTCTGAAATCTTGAGCTCTAATTCGGCTTGGGCGTAAACGATCTCAGCCTGAGACAGTCGTTCCTGCGAGTCCAACAGTTGATCAAGAACGGTGGTCGGATTGACGCCTTCTGCGATGTCACCTTCCACCAATGCGAACGACTCCCAACGATTCTCATTCTGACTAAGATCGGCTCGCGCCGCGACGATCGCTTCTTCTGCCGCAGCGAGCGTTTCGATGGCAGACGTAATACGCCGGAGTGCGATTTGAGATTCGGCGATGACGTTTTGGATCACTTCTTCCAATTCGTTTTGCAGGCGTTTGAATTGCAAGTGGCGTTGCTGAAAGCGGCTGCGAGCAGCGCGATTTAGACGTGGGAGTTCGTACTCGAGTCCGAAACTGTATCCCGGAGTTACATCTCCGAACTGATCACCGAAGGCGCCGAAAACATCGCTTTCACCTTGCAACGCACTCACATAGGTGCCCACCAAGAATGATAGTTGTGGAAGTAATTCATTTTCTGATACGTCACGTTGAACGCCAGCGATCTTGATGCGCCGCATTGCTTCGCGAATCTCGGGGCGATGATTGAGGGCTGTTTGAACGACTTGATCCAACTCCCAACCAACATTCTCAATAGTGGGAAGCTCCTCCGGCAGCAACTCAAGTTTTTGGCTGGCCATCCAGTTTCGATCGGCGACCCGGCGACGAATCTCTGTTTCTGCGTTGCGAATATTTCGAAAGGCGTTCGCTAACTCGGTCTTGCGAGTCTGCACCGAAGACCTCGCGCGAGCAATCTGGGCAGGCAATGAGTCCAACTCGCGTCGACCGTTAAGCCGGTCGAGAATAACTTGGCCGCGTTGAACATTGCGTTTGCGTTGCAGATAAACGCTGCGTTCAAGATACAGTTGCCAGTACGCGCCGACAACGCCTTGGAGTTCTTCTTGAAGCTCTTTTTGAAAGACTTCCCATGCTACGCCACCGGTGGACTGAGCGATGAGAATTTGAGCTTGGTTGTAGGCTCGCCCGCGACCTCGGAGTAAGGGTTGTGTGACGTTGAGGGCAAGCGTTGCGGTGCCTTGATCTTGGGGAACAAAGTTGTTGGAGTTGCTGTTCTGAAATCCTAATTGCTGCGAGACGTTGACGTCAGCACCCGTACGAAGCTTACGCCGAATACCGGCCTCTGCCGTCCAAATATTCTCTTTGAGAAACTGTTCGGTAAGGTTGTCATTAATCGTAAGACTGCTGCCGACGGGATCGACGCGATCTTGGAATTGGCTGCGGACGAATCGAACCGGATCAAATTCAGCATCCGCCTCCACCACTTGAAGTTCGCGAATCAAAGGATTTTTACTAACCGCTTGAATTCGAGGAGAATTCCGCAGGGCCGCGAAGACGAGTCCGTTGCTGTTGATCGGTAAGGCTTGATTCTCTGGATGCAACGGCTGATTCACCTGCTGCTTCCACCAGATGGTCGACTCTTGGTTTGAGATAAACAAAGGCGAAGAAACGGGAGTTGAATCTTCAGTAGCTGACGGACGCAGAAGCGGTTTGGACAGCTCTGCAAGTTCTTCTTCCAAAGTTTGTTTGCTGGTGGATGGCTTGGGCGGTATCCAGTCCTTAACGTTACCGTGACTATCCTGAAATTCACCTTCAATATTGTTGGCTTTCAGAGCCTCAAATAAGGAAAGTTCTGATGTCTTGGCAGGAGCACTGATCGTGAAAGCAGGTTCAGCGGCAGCGTCGCCAGAAAATGTATCAAAATCACCTGACGGTTCCGGCGGAAGGAAGCTTGGTGCTGAAGCGTTGGGCGATTGTTCTGAAACCTCCGGAGCAATGAACGGAGGCATTTCAATCTCCAAAGGTGTATTTGGTCTGAAATCACCCGAGCGGTTTCGACTTCTTGGCTCAATCGTGAAATCGTTGAGTTGCAAATCGAGCTCGGACTCACCTGCTTTTGCGATCCGCGTCGCGGGACTTTCCTTTGGAGACGGCGTCTGGTTAATGTAGCGGTAGGCTTTGTCAAACTCTTGCTTGAAGGCGTCGCCGGGCAAGGTGACCCGTTTGGAAACCTGCGCGACAGGTTCAGCGACGAGTGCTTGAGTCTTTTTTGTTTCGACATTTTTTGATTTAGTCTTTTTCGTGAGTCGCGTTGATGTTGCCTGATTGACGTTTGCTAAAGAGGGTGGGATTGCTGAGTCAATGGCTGTTTCTATTGCCGCTGCACCGCGCCTATTCTCATCGCGTTCGAGAATTGAATGAGGTCTATTCTCACTGTACTGATTGAAGTTGACTTGCGCTACTGGATTGCGTTGACCTGTTGGCTGATAACCATTAACGCGGTTGACTTGTTGATCGTGACGTTCAGTCAATTTTTGCGCGTAAGAATCAAGATAGGCCGATTCGCCCGTGTTGTAGCAAGGGGTGGTAGAGGAAGCAGCCAAATTTTGAATCTTGGTTTCGAAAATCGGATCCGCGGGCTTTCTGACCCGCGAAATCAGCTTCGAGAATACAGAAGGTTTGGCAGATGTACCGCGATCAACGGCTTGGGTCGGTGGGACGTTTGGCTCAGGGCGGCTAGTGAACGCGGGCAGTTGTGTGCTAGGAAGTTCCGCTTGCTTTGCATTTCGATTGAATATTGTTGGGCTATTGGCGGGATAGTCGAACGACTGCGCAACAGCAATTGACGAAACCGCAGACACCGCCATCAGATTGATAGTCAGTGTTTTGATTGAGATATTAATAACTCTGAGAATTCGCACGTCTTGCTCCAACAATACTAAAAGGTGTTACAAACCTTACTCTTTACCATCGCCCTCTGACCTTCAGGGAACGAAGCGAAACAGCGATGATGCGTAGCAAATTCTTGGTGACCGGCAGAAGTATCGTTATAACCGGCAAACTTTAACGCTGTGTGCAGTCAACTCTGCTGGCATAACTGGGAGTAGAATCGTCAGGTCCGGTTTATCTTCTGTGTCGGAGAGAAAATGTTTTTCAAGATGTCAAGAAATGCCTCAAGTTGTGGCTCAGCACCGAAGTCTCGATTCGATTAGCCGCTTGCGCGCTAGTCCAATGGAACTTACTTTAGAAGATTGAAGGGCATTTACGCAGCCTATTCGATGTCCCCTGGCACAATTCAGCCAGAGGCAATGATGGTACTATTGCAAACCAACCTCAACATTCTGTAGGTCGCAGTCTGCGCCGCACTCGTTTTCTTTATGCAGGCAGGATTTGCGATGCTTGAAAGCGGCATGGTCCGCAGCAAGATTCACAGCGGTCATCTATCCAGTGTTTGGATCATGGTGTTGCAGCGAAAACGGCTGGTTGGCTCAAAGAAAGAGGCTTCATTGACTGCGCGGGCAGCAGCGTTGTCCACTCCATCGGTGGCTGCTGTGCATTGGCCGGATTGGTCGTGCTTGGCCCCCGACTGGGTCGCTACGGCGACGATGGTGAAGTCCGAACCTTCGGAGGGCACAATCTGCCATTGGTCGCGTTTGGTGGTCTGATTCTGTGGTTCGGACGGTTTGTACCCAATGGGACTAACTTGGGCCCCAAGGAGTGCGACATCGGTAACGCCAGCGCAAGCTTAAGGCGTTGCTGAGCACGAAGGGGACAGCCATCAACCAATCCGCGAAATAATCGTGGCAAGATCAAGTAGTGTTTGAGGTTCCCTTGAACACCGGTCACGATCCAGGCGGGCTGGCTGCATTGGTTGCGTTTGAGCCTCATCCCCTAGCCCGGATATTGCATCAGCCGCATGGCCATAGCCACCAGTTGCTACGATTATCGGGCGAAACCGGACGCTATCGCGTGGCGGCTGATACAGACCTTAATTATCGACTTTCGAATTGAAACGTTGAAGGTCAACGATAGACTAAGGAGCATATCCTTCAACGATGAAACCCTGCTCATAGATGATTTCGGATTGGCCATAATCACTTTGAGGATATCCTGAACTGTCGTACTCAAAATCTTCATAGACAATTGTTTCACCTATGAACGTTCCATTAAATGCGTCGTCAACATAAGTTGGCGACAAGGGCATCGTCGAATGTTGGACGATGGTATCGACATTACCATGCTCGCCATCGTCATGAGGATGATCTGGAGAGCCTTCGGCGCCGTGAAAATGATTGTGCCATTTTTGAACTTCAGCAACCGTCATCGCCATCAGTTTGTTTTCGGTGATCCCGCTATTGATCAACTCACTTGCGTGCCCATTCCAAAGATGAGTCCTCATATCTCCGGGCCCCAAGTAACCAAAATCAGTTGGGCTGGTGCCGGTGATTGCAACGCCGCCAAGCTTTGTGTCGGAATTAAGGATTTCATGGTCTGGGTTAGTAACTCGCTCGCCAGGACGAGCCTGTGGCATCGTCGAATCGGGCTGCTTTGTTGCTTGGCTGGGTTTAGCTTTGCTTGATTCATCAACCTTCTTTTCGGCCGACAGCTCGTTGATCGACGTTGCAATCGAATTCAACTCGTCTAGAAGCACTGTCCTGTTTTCGCCAGCTGTGGCATCACTATCCTGAGCGTCGACAATCGAACTGCATAACAGCAGCGTAAAAGAAGTTAGTAATGTGGTTCGGAGCGCGAGTAAGCGTGTCATTGGTGAAGTGTCCAAAGTGGAAGGTGGGAGATCGGCAGGAGAAATCAGCAAGCTGGCGTCTAATAGTTTCGTCCGGCATCCCAAGGATAGTTAACAGAATCCCTCATGCATGAAAAATGGGTAAACTCAGGAAAAAACTCTCGAATAAACGGTAGGGGATTGATTGGTTTTATTGAAATTGCCCTATTCCGTGGCTAATTCGCCGACCGCTGAGCGGAATTAAGCCAGCATTGCACGAGCTACGCCGATAACCGAGTCTAACGCTACGATGGCACGCCATTACTTCACTGAGTACATTTTGAAAAAGAATCGTTCATTGCCAAGCTGTTTATAACTACATTCCCGATCCGGTCATTTCGAATCGCGATGGCGCACAAGTTTCACGACAACTGTTAGCGCCCGGCGGTGAAACGGGACCGCGTGGACGATTGCGGGTAATTCAGACCAGCGACATTAGCTACGCGTTTCGATTAAGCACAGCTTTCCCAAGCAGACGGCGACCGATGATACGATTGCGAATCTGAAGACCAATCCGAACCAAGGAGATGTTTTTCCCGCTGCTTCGCAAATCGGTAAAAACCTATTTACTCATCATGGTCGATGGTGAGTTCGAGGTCAGTGCCGTGCGAAGAGACGGCAAAACTGAATTTGTAGCAGTGAAAAGCAACGCCGGCCAACCGTGCCTGTTAAAGTTTGACCTTGAAGCCAAACGCATCCAAGGTATCGCCCCATCCGCGATCACCAAACGCGCTGACGGTTGGCTGGAGGTTAAAATATCTACGGGCCACTTCGTTATCTTTTACGCGAACGAAAATCGCAAGGCGTTAGTTAAGCCGGTTGAGGGGTCGGTCGAAAATCGCAACTCCTTCGGACTCAACGACAACAAATAGCGAATCTATTGCAGCACTACGTTTGATAAGGGGCCTTTTGTATAAGATCTCTCCAATTGGACAAAGTCTGAAATCTCCCACAATCTTTTTGGCGGAGAGTGTATCATAACCCCTATCTATCATTAAACTTTGCATTGCGCCCAGTTTACTAAGTCGTCTTATCAAGGTTGGTTGGCTGTGGGTGTAACTAAGGTCTCGCTTGAGTGTCCGCTGTGCGGAGTCACTGAATTCAAAAAATGCTTCACTAAAAAGAGCCGCGAGTTTTTCCAGTGCCTTCAGTGTAAGATGCAATTGCAATCACCGTTGCCGACTTTGCCGGAGCTGACGGAGTTTTACGACAAGTCATTTGCCGATGGGATGTATCAGGATTTCGCTGCCGCAGAAACATTAAAGCAGATGACGGCTCAGCAACGCGTCAAGGAGATATCTACTACGATTCCATTGAAAGGAAAGTGGCTGGATGTAGGCTGTGCCAACGGAGTCTTCGTACAAACGATGACGCAGCAGGGCGTCGATGCGCAAGGCGTCGAGCTTTCTGAACACGCTATTTCGATTGGCAAAGAGCGCGGCTTGAACTTGCACGCGGGAACAGTGGATGATATTCCAGCTGACGAGAGTTTTGATTGCATCACTGCATTTGACATTCTAGAGCATGTGCTTGAACCGTTGGACTTCATTGGCGGCATCCACAAACGGCTCAATGATGGTGGGCACGCTGTTTTCACAGTTCCCAATGCAGGTGGAATCGTCCGTCGCATCATGGGTAAACGATGGTACTTCTATATTCCTGAAGAACATTTGCATTACTTCAATCGCAAAAACCTTGTGGGCTTATTAAAGAAGCAGGGCTTTGATGTCATCAGCGTTGGCGCAACCTATAAACCGATGACCTACGACTACGCGCTCGTTCAATTTGCTGAATTCAATCCGTTGATTTACAGGGGACTGAAAGCGCTATCCTACCTTGTGCCAGCAAAACTGCGTGAGCGTCCAATGCCTCTACCCATTGGTGAGCTACGAGTTATCGCTAGAAAACCTAAGACTTCGACAAATAAGAACGAAGAAGAAGTAAAATTGCCAGCAACCGTCTAGTGACACCTTCTATCTGGCACCTTTTATCTGACACTAATTTCTCGAATTGATAGTGGCGTCTTTGCCGGCGGGATGCTGGTTTGATCAATGTAACGACTCGCCAGCGTTGTTAGTCAAAGTAAGCCGGTCGAAATATGAGATTAATTTTGCTCAAAAGATCAAACTCACTCACGACACCAGTTTCGCCAATTGAGAACGTCAGCCGCTTAATTTTTGCGTGACAGATTTAAGTTTTTGCAGCACCACGTTCTTCGACGGCTACCATTTTAGCTCCGCTGCCTACTGACAATGTCTGCCGGCGGCGACTCTCAAAATGTTGTAGCATATCTCTTCGGTTGTCCCAAGAAGGTCGGGTTCGACTTCCGCGAGCGCATTGATGGGCATGTCTGGGTGCTCGGCATCAGCCGGCGATTGGATGACGCAGCGTCCACCGGCATCATAGATTGCCTTCAAACCCGCGGTCCCATCGTACAGCATACCCGAAAGTATAATTCCAATGGCATTTTTGCCAGCGCTTCGAGCCACTGACTCAAACAGATCATCAATGCGATGCATCCGTGCGTAAACTGAACGATCGTCTTCGATATCAAATTGTTGACCGTCGACCTCGACGATATCGTTTGGACTTCCAACGTAGATGGTCGTGCACTCCAAAAACTCTTCGTTTTCGGGTTCGTTGACACGCACTCGCGCTTTATGGGCCAGAATATCGGCCAGCATATTTTTGTGTCCTGGTGTGCGATGGGTGGCGATCACCAACGTGCCAACAAAACCGATTGGCATCGCTTCGACTATTTCGACGATCTCTTGAAATCCTCCTGCCGAAGCACCGATCGCTACGACCAAATTTGGATTCATTTCTTGAGATTTGGCGTTATTCGCACATTTTGCATTGTCTGTATTCATGCAAGATCCTGCCGGGTGGGACATTGGAGCTCATGGGCCACGCTCAACTAGTTATTTCAAGCATAGAACATGCAGAATGATGGGAACTAGCGATAGCTTTTATTCTAAGCGGTAGCACACGACCGTCGCTAGATGCGTTCATCGTTTTCGCTTCATTGAAAAGCCGATCTGCGATAACGTAACGAAGTCAATCCAAAGACAAAGCAAAAAATCCTGCATTGGGTAGCTATCTCATTGCGCTTTGTCGGCTTAAAATGGGCTTAGCCCACTTACATGACAAAGCTAAAAAGCCACGAGGAAACTAGCACAGTCGATGCCATTAGTCGCTCACATCCCATCACCCACGCTTGACTACCTTCGTAACCGCGGCGAAAACGTTCTGGAACTCGGGCAAGCGTTAGATCAGGACATTCGTGAGCTGCACATCGGCTTTCTTAACATGATGCCGGCGTGCAGTTTTATGACGCCCTGCAAATGTTCAAGCGATTAGTAAACATTGGCGACGCCAAATCTCTCGCGGCCCACCCTGCGTCGACGACGCATCGCCAGTTGTCTGACGAAGAGCTTGCATCGGCTGGCGTCACGACTGACATGATCCGGTTGTGCGTAGGCATTGAGCATATCGACGAAATGATTGCTGATCTCGATCAGGCGTTGGCCGCGACATCGGGTTTGTCTGTTTAACAGCAGCGGCTCAACCTATGAGGCGCACACGTTGCGATTGATTTAGATAAAAATCGGGGACACCCATAGAAAACGGGAACGTTTCCTTTAGACAATTTAACGGATCGTCTTAGCAGCCGCTGAGCGAGAGCCGTATGTCAAATTCTTTAGATTTTTAGCCACGTTAGTGGCGGCGGCAACTAGCCCACGGCGTGAGCTGTTCTCCCCCCCTACATACTGTCTGTGCCGGCATGACGATGCCTACGCAAGAGTTCGGTTTAAGTCCAGGCAAGTACGTCCACCGTAAAGGCGCGGCGCCCAACGCCG
>Ga0115031_1000218_pt1 | contig 40901 bp, 39 predicted proteins | sample Maine_Asex4_meta_FD_87301 | JGI IMG/M metagenome (GOLD analysis project Ga0115031, IMG submission 87301) | Marine algal microbial communities from Maine, USA - Maine_Asex4_metaG | ecosystem: Host-associated > Algae > Red algae > Unclassified | place: Maine, USA | collected 2015-01-05
CGCAGGCGTACTGCCGGATCTCCAGCTACCTGCAGTCGATGGCGTATCAGGGCGTCAACCCGCTGGTGGCCATCCAGAGCGCATTGAACGGGCAGCTCTACGCGAAAGGGTAGGAGCAGTTACTTCCAGGGTACGTCTTGGATGATTCGACCTCATGATGCAAGGACAGAAAATTACGGGCAATGGTGATGGACCCGAGTCCGGTATCGGCGGGTTTCACGAGCCCGGTGCCGGAGCCGAGCGTCGATGTTGCACGGGTCGGGTGCACACGGTCGAGACATCGAGCCGCGCAAGGTTCGCGGGCAAGGCAAGCTCGCTGCAGGTCGGCTCAGCGTTCGAGAAGTCGCATGGTCGCCGCTACCCCATCCTCCCGGCGGATCGTCGCACCGACACGCTCGGCGTTCGCCGCCATGGAGCGTGACGAGACAGCCTGTTTGATCGCACGGGCGAGCCGCGCCGGCATTGGTCGCCCTTGTGCAAGCGGGGCCGGCCCGGCACCGACATCGGCGACGCGCGCACCCCGGAACGGCTGGTCCCCGAAGAACGGGCACACCACCGTCGGCCGGCCAGCGCGGAGGCCGGCCGCGGTCGTGCCCGATCCGCCGTGGTGCACGAGCGCGGAACATCGGGGAAAGAGCCAGTCGGACGGACGCGGCACCAGCGCTTCGCTGATCGGGTACAGGATCGGCAGCGGACGACCGCGCACGGCAAAGGGGTCGTGGCGCCGCCCGACCGGACCGAGCCCGAGCACGTCACGGCGCCACTCGTCCACGAGTCCACGGAAGGCACGCATGCCGAGGGCGGTCACCGCATACGTTGCCCGGTTGAACGGGCCGAGGTTCGGGAGAGGTAGGAGCGGGACCGGAAACGCCCGCGTGGGCGCCAGCGCGGGTGCGAACAGAGCGACCCAGGCCTGCGCGCCGGTGGCCTCGGCGACGTGGGCACCGACGAGCGTCTTGGGGTGGTACACGATCGCATCGGCGCCCAGAGCTGTCCGGCCGGCGGCGTGAACGATCGAGCGCGTCGTTTTCCGCGACTCGCGATAGGCACGGCGCATGGCGAGCAGGTTCCCGTTCCCGTCCGTCGCGCCGCGTACGTGTTCGGACCCCGCGAGGGCGTGGAAGTCGACGCCGAGCGAGGCGAACGGAATGCCGTGCGCACTCACGAACGCTTCGGCATCGGACGGGGCCGCGAGAACGACCTCGTGACCGGCCGCCTGGAGCCCGAGCGCCAGGGCGACGAACGGGCGCACGTCGCCGTGGGAGCCGGCGGTGAGAAGGGCGACGATCATGGGCCCGCGGGCGAGCGTAAGGGCATGTGTTCCGCCGACGTCGATCGGGTGATCATCTTCACGATGCCATCACGGGATGGTCGCCACGACACGAGGTCCGGCTGCACGAGTTCCGGAAGTCGGATCGGAACGAGCGTGATCCGATACACCAAAAACGGGTGCAAATGGGTGCTTTAATGAGGCGTGCTCCAAACCGATTCTCTCGAGATCTCGCCCGAGGTCCTCAACCTGATCGCCGGTATCGACGAGTTCAAGGGTACCTGGCGGGTGTTCGGAACACGGGCACCGAAGCGCCTGTCGGCGCTTCGCCGGGTGGCCTCGATCGAGAGCATCGGCTCGTCGACGCGCATCGAGGGCAGTCGGCTGAGCGATCGCGATGTCGAGCGGCTGCTGTCGGACATCGCCGGCGGTCGATTCGACACGCGTGACGAGCAGGAGGTGGCCGGCTACGCGCACGCCATGGAAACCGTGTTCGACTCGTGGGAGTCGATCCCGCCGGACGAGAAGCACATCGGACAGTTGCACGGGATGTTGTTGCGTCACGCAACCAAGGATCAGCGGCACCGCGGCAGCTACAGGACTCGACCGAACAACGTCGCGGCCTTCGATGAAGCGGGTGTCCAGATCGGTATCGTCTTCGAGACCGCCTCACCGTTCGACACGCCCCGACTGATGGCCGAACTCGTCGACTGGTTTCGCCGCGAGCGCGATGCGGCCCGGCTGCACCCGTTGCTCGTGATCGAGCTCTTCGTGGTCGTGTTTCTCGAGATCCATCCGTTCCAGGACGGCAATGAGCGGCTCAGCCGCGTACTGACGACGTTGCTGCTGTTGCAGGCGGGTTACTCGTACGTTCCCTACAGCTCGCTGGAGAGCATCGTGGAGGTGAACAAGGAGGACACCTACCTCGCATTGCGGCGCACGCAGGGCACCATCCGATCCGACCGGCCCGACTGGCAGCCGTGGCTGGTCTTCTTCCTGCGCTCGCTCGCCGAGCAGGTACGGAGGCTTTGCAAGAAGATGGACCGCGAGATCGCGCTGCTGGCGGACGTGCCGACCCTGTCGGTCACGATCCTGGAACTCGCCCGGAAACACGGGCGGGTGACGATCGGCGAGGCCATGCGCGCGACCGGCAGCGGCCGGGACACGCTGAAGCGCCATTTCAGGACGCTAGTCGTGACCGGCCGACTGGAACGTCACGGGCGCGGGCGAGGTGTCTGGTACTCGCCGCGTTGAAAGGGGCTGGTCCGGATTCCCCGGCCGCTGGCATCAGAACGCGAACGGCCCGTCGCCCTCGTCGAACATCACTGCAACCCAGGTACCGTTCGCACCGGTATCGAGCACCGCGCACCCTCGCGGGCCCGTCATGAATCCGATCGGGGCATCATCGCGCCGATCCAGCCGGAATGCGCTGCACATCGACGGCGCGGTCACCACCGGGTGCCGGCCGAGCATGGCGTGGTGAACCCCGTGCACGTGACCGGATAAAACGTGTGCCGACCCGTCGAAGGGGCGTAGCACCTCGGCCAGTTCGGCGACATTGTCCAGCCCGATCGCGTCCATGAACCGGATGCCGGTCTTCAACGGCGGGTGGTGCAGGGCGACGACCACGGGTCGCCCTTGCGCGGATCCGAGCGCGCGTTCCAGGTGAGACAGGCTTTCCGGGCGCAAGGTCCCGCCGCCCCGGCCCTCCACCAGCGTGTCCAGCCCGATGACGAGCGTACCGGCCACCTCGATCGACCAGTCGATCGGGCCGCCGTCGGGCATGCCGGTCGCCGTGTCGGCGAAGGCGGCACGCAGTGCCTCGCGACGATCGTGATTGCCGGGTATCACCAGCAGCGGCAGCCCGAGCCGATCCAGCTCGGCGCGCGCGAAGGCATAGCTTTCCTCGCTGCCGTCGTCGCTGACATCGCCCGTCACCAGCACCGCATCGATGGAGCCGATCGCATCTCGCCGGTCGAGCAGATGATCGATGCCGGCGCGCAACAGGACGGCCGTGTCCAGCACGCCCGACGCGAGCCGGCCGCGTGCCACGACGTGCAGGTCCGAGAGCTGCAGCAGCCGCGCCACCGGCTACTTGATGCCGGCGCGCAGGAAGGCCTGCACGAACTGTCGCTGGAAGATCAGGAACGCGATCAGCAATGGTGCGACGGACATCAGCGTGGCGGCCGATATGACCGAGATGTCCACCCCGTTCTCCGGTGCGCCGAAGATCGACAGTCCGACCGGGAGCGGCCGGGTCTCGGGGGAATTGGTGACGATGAGCGGCCACAGGAAGTTGTTCCAGTGCGTGGAGACCGACACCAGCGCGTAGGCCAGGTAGGTCGGCCGGGCGAGTGGCACGTACACCCGCCACAGGATGCCCAGCCAGCTGCAGCCTTCCACGCGGGCGGCATCGTGCAGCTCCATCGGCACCGACTTGAACGTCTGGCGCATCAGGAAGATGCCGAACGCCGAGGCCATGTAGGGCATGCCCACACCGAGGATGGTGTCGAACAGGCCCAGCCTGGACACCATCGCGTAGTTCTCCACGATCAGCACCTCGGGCAGGATGAACAGCTGCATCAGCACCAGGATGAAGACCACGTCCTTGCCCGGAAACTGCACCTTGGCGAACGCGAAACCTGCCAGTGTGGCCACGAAGAACTGCCCGATCAGCACCACCGTCACCAGCAGGAAGGTGTTCAGGAAATACCGCAACCACGGTGCACCCGCCCAGGCGGTGCGGAAGTTGTCCAGCGTCCAGGGCGCGGCGATGTTCAGGTTCACCGCATCCGAGGTGGTGTGGAACGCGGCCCAGAAGGCGAACAGCAGCGGCGTGATCCACACGAAGGCCAGCAGCAGCGCGCAGAACGCCTCGACGCGGCGCAGGCTTGCGTTCATTGGTAGTGCGTCCGCTTGTCGAGCCAGGTGAACTTCACCGCCGCCACCACGCCCAGCACCATCAGCACCAGCACGGTCAGCGCGGCCGCCTGCGGCGCATCGAAGAAGGCGAAGGCCATCTCCCAGATGTAGTACAGGATCAGCTTGGAGGCATCGTTCGGCCCGCCCTTGGTCAGGATGAACAGGTGATCGATCAGCTTGACCGAGTTGATCAGCGCGTTGACCAGGATGAACAGCGTGGTCGGCATCAGCAGCGGAAACACGATGCGCCGGAAGTAGGTCCACCGGCTCGTGCCCTCGATGTCGGCGGCCTCCTTCAGGTCTTCGGGAATAGTCTGCAACGCGGCCAGGTAGAAGATCATGAAGAAGCCGGCCTCCTTCCAGATGGTGACGATGATCACCGCCCACAGCGCGGTTTCCGGCTGGCCCAGCCAGTTGACCGGTGGCAGGCCGAACAGCGAACCGATCTTGTCCAGGATGCCCAGGCCGGGGGTGTAGAAGAACAGCCACAGGTTGGCCGCCGCGATCATCGGCAGCAAGGTCGGCGTGAAGTAGGCGGTGCGCGCGAAACCGCGCGCCGGGATCTTCGAGTTGGCCCACAACGCCATCCCGAGCGCGATGGCGATCGACACCGGGATCGTCACGCCGGCGTACATCAGGTTGTTCCTCACCACGATCCAGAAGGTCGGATCGGCGAACAGGTCGGCGTAGTTCTCGCTGCCGACGAATTCGGACGGGCGCCGGCGGGTGTGCCGGCTGAACAGGCTCGACCACAGCGTGGCAAGCGTGGGGTAGAGCGCGAACGTGCCCAGCAGGATGGCCGCCGGTGACAGCAGCAGCCAGCCGTAGATCGCCTGGCGCCGTCGTTCCTGATTCACATGTTCTGCCATGGCTCCGCCGTTCGCTGTGAGGAGCGTTGGGCGCCGGGAAGGGATCCGGCGCCCATTGAATGCCTTACCGGGAATGCCTTACCGGCAACGTGCTGTCGAAGACGCGTTGCCGGGACGCATCACTGGTAGTCGCGCAGCAGGCGCACGGCCGCTTCCTGCGCCTCGGACAGGGCCTCCTCGGGTGTGCTGGTGCCGGTCAGCGCCGCCTGGATGGCGTTGTTGAGACCGTCGCGCACGCGGGCGGTCTCGAAGGTGGAGAACTCGGCCACCGCGTTCTCGAGCTGGTTGCGAGCGACCAGCGCCGGCGGAAACTCCTCGGTGTAGGCCTGCAACGCCTCGGTCTCGTAGGCGGCGGGCGACACGCCCATGTAGCCGGTGGCGATCGACCAGGCGGCCGCCTGCTCCGGCGAGGTCATGAATTTGATCAGCTTCAGCGCGGCGGCCCGCTCCTCGTCGGTGGTGTCCTCGAAGACGTAGAAGTTGCCGCCGCCGGTCGGCGAACCGGGCTGGATGTTGGCCGGCAGCTCGGCGACCCCGAACTCGAACGAGGCCTCGTTCTTGACCGCCGTCAGGTTGCCGGTGGAATGCCACATCATCGCGGCCTGGCCTTCCAGGAATGCCTGGCGCAGCGTGCCCCATTCGACCGTGCCCGCGGGCATGATGCCGTGCTCGCTGGAGAGCGATTGCCAGAACGCCAGCGTCTCGACCACGGCCTCGTCATCGAAGTAGGTGGTCAGCCCGTCGTCGGACATCAGTTCACGGCCGTTCTGGATCGCCAGCGCCTGGAACATCCAGTAGGGGTAGCCGGTCGAGGGAATCATCAGCCCGGAGGTGCCGTCCCCGGTCAGTGCCTTGCCCATCGACACCAGCTCGTCCCAGGTGGTGGGCGGGCTTTCCGGATCCAGGCCCGCCGCCTCGAACAGCTCCTTGTTGTAGTAGGCGACGATGGTGGAGCGCTGGAACGGAATGCCCCAGGTCTTGCCCTCGATCTGCCCGTTCGCCATCAGTGCCGGGTAGAAGCTGTCGAGCCAGGCCGCATCGACGCCCTCGATGTCGTCGAACGGCACGATGAACTCCTGCTCGATCAGGTCGTAGGCATCGATCGAGAACATGACCGCCAGCTGCGCAGGCTCACCCGAGGCCAGCGCGGACAGGGCCCTGACCCGCGTGTCGTCGTAGTTGCCCGAGTAGACGGCGTTGACCGTGATGTCCGGATTCTCGGTCTCGAAATCGGCGACGATACCGTCCACCACCTCGGTCAGCGCCCCGCCGACCGCGATCGGGTAGTACATCGTCAGCTCGGTATCGGCCAGTGCCGGGCCGGCCAGCACGGCCGAGGCCATGGTGGAAAATCCCCAGGTCTTGATGGTGTTCATGCCTGTGTCTCCAGGTGTGGATCGGGTGTACGGCCCCGGCCGTACCGGTATGGCACCGGTGCAGGGTCCGCGGGGGTCATGAAGGCGGCGCGACACGTTCCGGCGCGCAGGACCGAAGCCCGTCCGCATCGAAGAAGTGCAGATCCTCGTCATCGAAATCGATGGTCAGCGCCTCGCCCGAAGGCAGGTGCCTGAGCCCGGGGAGGCTGACGATCAGGCCGGCAGCGGCGGCGTGGTCCAGACCGATGAACGTCTCCGAACCGAGGAACTCGCACTCGGACACGCGACACTCCAGCCGTCCCGCGCCGGGTTCGGCCACGCGCACGTTCTCGGCCCGCAGGCCGATGCGCGCCGTACCCTCGAACCCGGGCAGCGCCGCACCGTCGATCAGGGCCATCGGCGGGGCGCCGACGAATTCCGCCACGAACGTGGTTTCCGGTCGGTAGTACAGATCCTCCGGTGCACCGACCTGCTGGATCCGGCCGTTCTTCATCAGCACCACCTGATCGGCCATGCTCATGGCCTCGGTCTGGTCGTGGGTCACGTAGACCACGGTCATGCCCAGATCGATCTGCAGCTTCTTGATGTCCTTGCGCACCGAGGAGCGCAGCTTGGCATCCAGGTTGGACAGCGGCTCGTCCATCAGGCACAGCGGCTGACCTGCGACGATGGCACGAGCGAGAGCGACTCGCTGGCGCTGGCCGCCGGACAGCTCACCGGGCTTGCGCGACTCGTAGCCCAGCAGGCCGGTGATCTCGAGCGCCCGGTGCAGCTTCTCGGCCCGCTCGGCCCGGGCGACCTTGCGCACCTTCAGCCCGAACACGACGTTCTCGGCCACGCCCAGGTGGGGGAACAGTGCGTAGGACTGGAACACCATCGACAGGTTGCGTTCGGCCGGCGCGGCGGTCGTGACCTCCCGACCGTCGATGAAGATACGGCCCTCGTCCGGCAGTTCCAGGCCCGACAGCAGGCGCAGCGTGGTCGACTTGCCGCACCCGGACGGGCCGAGCAGCGCGACGAAGGCACCGCGCGCGATCGTCAGCGAGACGTCCTCGACGCCGAGTTCGCCCTTCCAGCGCTTGCCGATCCCTTCCATCAGGACGAAGGGGTCAGCGGTGCTCATCGAATGTCTGCATCGGCGGTGGCGGGCTGATCGACGGATGCTGCTCGGTCATGGCTTGCAGTGTGACAGAAAGAATCAGCGGCTTTCCGTCGAACGTTCATGTCGAAGCGATGGTCGTGTGGCAAGCGTGTTTTCCCTCTCATGAACAGCGATGCCGACGACGTTGCACAAGGTGGTTGAAAACCGGACCATCCGGTAATACAGTAGAGGTTAAGAATCCGATGCGTGGCTGGTGGACGAAGACACGGATGAGAATAACCACCAAGGGGCAGGTCACGATTCCGTTGGCCATTCGGGAGCGGACAGGGTTGTTGCCAGGAACCGAGGTCGACTTCCACCTCGGCGAGGATGGCGTCGTTCGGCTGATCCGACCTGACGAGCAGCCCGTCAATCACGAGCTGAAACGGGCCATCGAACGCTTGCGAGGCAAGGCGGAGTCGTCGATGAGCACCGATGAGATCATGGCCTTGACACGCGGGTGAACCCCGGCGTTCTGGTGGACACCAATGTGCTGGTGGACATCGCCACCAAGGATCCTCGATGGGCTGGCTGGTCGGCGGACGCACTGCAGGCCGCCGGGCAGGACGCCCGGTTGGTGATCAATCCGATCGTCGACGCCGAGGTGTCGGTTGCATTCGACAGGATCGAGACGCTCGACGATCTGTTGCCCGCAGCGGTGTTCCAGAGAGCGGACCTGCCATGGGAGGCGGCGTTCCTGGCCGGCAAGGCGCATCTGAGCTACCGACGGCGAGGCGGCGAGCGGCGCTCGACCCTGCCGGACTTCTTCATCGGGGCGCATGCAGCCGTGCGCGGCTACGCCCTGCTGTCCAGGGACAAGGGTCGTTTCTCCACCTACTTCCCATCGGTACCGTTGATCGCACCCTGATCGCGTTTCGTCGAGCCCTCCCGAAACACCGCGTGCTCACCCCGTGCAACCGAGGCCGAACCGTCGAGCAGCTTCGCGTAGAAATCGAACAGCGTCTCGGTACCGGTCGATGGCGTGGCGGCCGCATCGTATCGTCCGGTATCCGGATCGAGCACCAGCATGGATTCGGTCGCGTAGTAGCGCCCGATGCGCGCCAGTTCCGCCTTGGCCGCGCAGCCGGCGTGGAACCGGCCCAGCTGCCCGAGCACGCTCCGGATGCCGTCGAACATCACCAGCGGCACCTTCTGGAAGCGGGGCTTGCGGCCTGTCATCTCGAACAGCCGGTCGCCTTGGTCGCGCGGCGTGATCGCCCCCCCCGGCCCCCCGATCGGCAGGATGCGGTTCCGTCGCGCGGGGTCGATCAGGCAGCCGGCGATGAAGTCGCCCAGGTCCGCGTCGCCGATCGGCTTGCAGGCGGTCAGGGTGCCGTCGCCGAACACCAGGAAGGGCTTGCCGCCACGCACCCGTTCCACCTGACCGGACAGCGACTTGAAGAACGCGGTGGGCCGCACGATGGAATAGGTCAGCCCCGAGTCGATCAGGTCGCGCTCGAAGGCGAGCTTGGCATGCTGGAAGGCCAGCAGCGGGCGTTGGACGCAGATGGCCGACAGCAGTACCATGTGGTCCACACCGGCCTGCCTGGCGGCCGCGAGCACCCGCGAGTGCGCGCGGTGATCGATCGCCCACGCATCGGTCGCCACGCCGGTGCGCGAGGCAAGGCAGGACACCACCGCATCGAAATGTTCGCCGCGAAAGACATCGTGCTGCAACGCGTTTTCGTCGGTGACATTGCCGGCGCGCAGCTCGACACCGTCCGGCAGGCCGGCGGTGTGCCGGATGTCGTCGAGCGTCCGGTCCGGGGCACCGTCGCGCACCACGCAGACCACGTCGTGGCCGGCGCGGAGCAGCGCGTGCGCGGTCGCCCGCCCGGCCGTGCCGGTCGCGCCCAGCAGAAGAACGCGACGTGCATTCGCGAAGCTTTCCTCCGGCGCCGCCGGGTTCGTTCCGGATGTCGCTTTCAGCAGTGTCGTGGGAGGCATGACGATCGGTGGTGTCGGTGGCTCGATGCGCGTGAGCATGATTGCACGCGCGGCGTGATCCGGTATCCGGATCGGCAAGCCGTCAAAGCGTATCGAAGGCGGTGTGCACGATCGGCGAGATTTTCCTACGGCGCGGCGGGCACGCCCGGGTCGATGGTGTCGCGCCGGCCCGACAGGGCCGCGACGAAGATCAGCACGACGCTGGTCACGCCCCAGCCGAGCCCGACGATCACGCCGACATCGAGCAGGCCACGCCAAGGCTGCGACAGCTGCGAGACGAGCAGCACCAGCACGATGATGCCGAACGTCAGGCACCAGGCGGTGATGATCCGGCGACGGCTCGCGTCGAAGAAGCCCATGCAGAACAGCGGTGCGAGCAGCGCCTGACGTGGCGTGCAACCGTTGCGCAGGCTCAGGGCACGGGCCGCCACCCGCGGCGACCAGGAACGCTGGAAGCCGCGCACCCCTTCGGCGTAGGCCATCACCACGACGCTGACGGCGAGGAACAGCCACTGGCCGATCCCGAGCGGGCTCGCGAAGGCTTCCAGCGCAGGGACCGACAGGCGCACGATCGCGGTACCGAGCAGCAGGAGCACGCCGGTGATGCCCCAGGCGCAGGCGAGGTTGCCGATCATCCGCCCGCCGCGGGACTCGTTGCCGAGCCCGGTTCCGGCCTCGCTCCGGGACTCGTCCGGATCCGCCTCCCGGGCACCGTTGTCGAGGACGGCAGCGTCGGCCGAATCCGTCGGGCGCTGTTCGAGGTGGGACGGGTCTGTGTTCATCTAGCTCGACGCGCGGTCACGTGCAACGGTCGTCCATCGTGACGAGAAACGTTCTCGTTTGCAATCCACGTGATGTTTCTGGCGTACCGTAAGAACATTCCTTGTCCGGAGGTGCCGCCCGGCATGTCGCACATGCACGAAAAACCGGTGGCCAGCCATGGTTCGCCGGTCCGGGGCCGGACCGGATGCGCTCCGGCGGACCTGGCTGCGTACACTGCTCATCATCCATGACAGAAGCGACATGATGTGAGCGTGGAACACCGCTCGGTGCCCGAGGGCTACCCCGTTCTACTCGCGCAATTGAAGGAAGCCATTGCGCAGGCGCGGCTACGGGCGACCCTGTCGATCAACCGCGAACTCACACTCCTCTACTGGCGGATCGGATGCGACATTCTCGATCGCCGGACGGCCGCCGGCTGGGGGGCGAAAGTTGTCGATCGACTCGCCGTGGATCTGGGCGCGGCCTTTCCCGGCATGAAAGGACTCTCGGCCCGCAATCTCAAGTACATGAGGGCGTTCGCCGAAGCCTGGCCGGATCCGGAAGTCGTGCAACAGTGTGTTGCCCAATTGCCGTGGGGTCACAATATTCGGCTCATCCAGTCGATCAAGGCCCCCGACCAACTTCTCCCGCACGCTTCCCGTCGGGCAGTCCGAAGTCGCCCAGGAACTCGTCAAGGATCCCTACAGCTTCGACTTCCTGCCCTTCGGGCCGGACCTCTTGGAACGCGACCTCGAACGAGGTCTGATCGAGCAGATGCGCGAGTTCATCCTCGAGCTGGGCAAGGGGTTCGCGTTCGTCGGCTCGCAGCACCATCTCGAAGTTGGCGGTCAGGACTTCTACCTCGACCTGCTGTTCTATCATCTCAAGCTGCGTGCATTCGTCGTGATCGAACTCAAGGTCGAGGACTTCCGTCCCGAGTTCGCCGGGAAGATGAACTTCTATCTCTCGGCGGTCGATGACCAGCTCCGTCACGCCGATGACCGGCCATCGATCGGCATCATCCTATGCCAGGGGCGCAACGAGATCATCGTCGAGTACGCCTTGCGCGATGCCCACAAGCCTATGGGCGTGGCCCGATATACCGTCTCGCCATCACTGCCGAAGGAACTCGAGGAGAACCTGCCGACCGCGAGGGACCTGACAGCGGAGCTGCCGAGCTTTGTACTGGCGAGACTGCGGGTGGCGATCGAACGCCGGGTTCGCGATCGGTTGGGAGCGTCGATCGAGACCCGTGAGCGGCACAGGGGACTCGGCGAACTGCTTGCAGAACTCGAGCGGCACGGTCTTGCCCCGGAGGGCACGAAGGAGTTTCGCAACAGCGCCTTGCCAGTCATGAACCGGGCCGTTCACGCTGTGGCGGCCGACACAGAAACGGTCGAGCGAGCGCTCCAGAGCGCCCACCGATTGATTGATCGGCTGGACGAACCCTGATGGGTGACACGAAACGGGTCGTATGAACGGTCTGTCCGATTGTCCATCGTGACGAGAAACGTTCTCGTTTGCAATCCACGTGATGTTTCTGGCGTACCGTAAGAGCATTCCTTGTCCGGAAGTGCCGCCCGGCATGTCGCACATGCACGAGAAACCGGTGGCCGGCAATGCCGTGCCGCCCACTGCCCATCGGCACGATGCCGGGCCGGATTCGCACCGAAGATCCTTGCTGCGCGGCGCGCTCGTGGCCGGTGGTGCGTGTGTGGCGGGCGTCGGACTCGGCCGGCTGGGGGTCGCTGTCGCCGGTGCGACAGACGCCTCGTCGGCAACGCCTGCGGTATCGCTGCGCGCGGCACCGCAGGCGTATCCGATCGGTGGCAAAGAGGTGCATGGCCTCATGGGTTATGCGTCCGATGGGCCGCCACCGGTATTGCGCGCCCGCATCGGCGAACGCTTCGCCTGCGATTTCGAGAACGCGCTCGACGAGGATTCCACGGTGCACTGGCACGGGCTGCGGGTACCGAACGCGATGGACGGGGTGCCGTGGCTGACGCAGCTGCCGGTGCCGGGTGGCAAGGGCCACCGCTACGAGTTCGTCACCGAGGATGCCGGCACCTACTGGTACCACCCCCACTGCAACACGCTCGAGCAGATGGGCCGCGGCCTGACCGGGGTGTTCGTGGTGGAGGAGCGCGAGCCGCCGCCGGTCGATGCCGAGATCGTGCTGAACCTGCGCGACTTCCGGCTCGACGGTGACGGCGAGTTCATGAACTTCTCCAAGCCGCGTTCCGCGGCGCGTGGCGGCACGCTCGGCACCGTCATGACCGCGAACTGGCAGGTCGTGCCCCGCCTCGATGCGCCGGCCGGATCCCTTGTGCGGTTGCGCCTGGCCAACACCGACGTGACGCGGGTCTACCGGTTGTCGCTCACCGAAGGCGAGCAGGGTCGAGCGGTCGGTCTGAGGGATGTCACGCTTGCCGACGACGGCACGCGCGGTGCCTGGCCACAGGCGCGGGTGATCGCGCTCGACGGGCATCCGCTCGATGCCGACGCGCTGGAGCGGGTGCCCGCGCCCGCACCGGCCACGCCGCTGGCGCTCGGTGCCGGTCAGCGCGCCGACGTGATCGTGCGCATGCCGCGCAACGAGGGCGAGACGCTGGTGCTCGCGCACCACCTGAACGGCGGACAGGCGACAGCCCTTGCCAGCCTGCGTGCGGTCGGCCGCGATGCCGGACGGGAACTCGCCGAGATCAAGGCTCTCGCGCCCAACCCCATCGCGGTGCCCGACATGGCGCGGGCCGAGGTCCAGGATTTCGTGTTCGGCTGGTCGCCCGATGGGGACGCACCTGCATCGGCCACCTGCGGCGGTTACGGCATGAACTTCTGGAGCATCAACCGCCAGGCCTGGACCGGTGACGATCCGGAACCGGGTGCACCGCTCGTCAGCCTGGATCGCGGGGCCAGCTACGTATTCCGGCTGCGCAACGAGACCCGCTACCGTCACCCGATCCATCTGCACGGCATGACGTTCCGGGTGCTGTCCTCCGACCGGCGTCCGGTCGTGCCGCGCTGGACCGATACCGTGCTGCTGGACGGCAACGAGACGATCGAGATCGCTCTCGTCGCCGACAATTCCGGTGACTGGGTGTTCCACTGTCACGTGATCGAACACCAGAAGAGCGGGTTGGCGGGTTTTCTCCGGGTGGCGTGAGCGGGCTGGCTCGGCGGAAGGCGACCTCAGCCCGGATTGTCGCGTCTGGTGAACGCTGTCGAGAGCGGAGTGGGGCGGGCTCGTCCGGGGCTCGAGCGTCTTCAGCAACTGCCATGGCCAACGGCAGCGCTGTGCCGAGAAGCTTCGGGAACCCCCGGGAGCAGGGCCTGAGTCACGCCGCCGGCACCGACGTCGGCGCAAGCTGTGGGTGGGTGCGCCGCACGTGATGGCGCTCGTTTACCGGCCGGATGGCCAGGTTGGCGAAGAAGGCGATGACCAGTAGCACGGCCATGGCGTACATCGTCGTGTTGTAGAGCCCCGCGGTCGGGTCCGCGGTACCGGCCGGCGCGATCTCCATGAGCCCCGCGATAGTGACCGAGTTGGCCGCCACCAGGCTCTGCAGCTGGTCGACCGAGGCGCCGAACTTCTGCGCGAACGCCGCCGGATCCACGCGCGCCGCGAGATCGGCGATGGCGTCGTTCTTCGACAGGTCGCGTAGGTAGGTGATCGCGAACGGGCCGAGCACGCCGGCGAACGACCAGGCGGTCAGCAGGCGCCCGTGGATGCCGCCCACGTGCAGCGTGCCGAACATGTCGGCCAGATACGCCGGGATGATGGCGAAGCCGCCGCCGTACATGGTGAAGATGATCATGGTGGCCGCGTAGAAGCCGATCAGCGCGGGCGTGCCGCCGGCCGAGGCCAGGAACGGGATCGACAGGTAGAGGGCTGTGCCCAGCACGAAGAAGCAGCTGTAGGTGTTCTTGCGCCCGATGTAGTCGGAGGTGGAGGCCCAGAAGAAGCGGCCCACCATGTTGAACACCGAGATCATCAGCACGTAGGTGCCCGCGAACGCCGCGGTCACGATGGCCAGTTCCCCGAAGATCTCGTTGACCATGGTCTTGGCCACGCCGATCACGCCGATGCCGGCGGTGACGTTGAAGCACAGCACGATCTACAGCAGCCAGAACTGGCGCGTCTTCAACGCCTCGTCGATGTGCACGTCGTCCCTGGTCACCATCGAGCCGCTCGCAGCCTTCGGCGTCCAGCCCTCCGGTTGCCAGCCTTCGGCCGGGACCCGGTATTGGAAGGCGGCGATCACCATGACGATGAAGTAGACGATGCCCAGCGTCAGGAAGGTGCCCGCCGCTCCCGTGTTCCCGGTACCGACGGCGTAGACGCCCGCCTGAGCCGCCCCCGGCAGTGCCGCGGCCTGCTCGGCGGTGGCGACGACGACCTCGATGCGTTCGCCCGCGACTTCCGCGAAGCGGCGTCCGCCCTCGGTGACGAGTTGCAGCGCGCCTTCGGTACCCAGGTAATCGGGTGCCCTGGCGAACAGCCTCAGCAGCCAGGCGATCAACGGCGCACCGATGATCGCGCCGCCACCGAAGCCCATGATGGCCATGCCGGTCGCCATGCCGCGACGGTCCGGGAACCAGCGGATGAGCGTGGACACCGGCGACACGTAGCCGAGCCCGAGCCCGAAGCCGCCGAGCACCCCGTAGCCGAGAGGAAGGAGAAGGAACTGCGGGAGGAGGTGTTCGACATGGGCGGTGGCAGGTTTGCGTCGGGATGTCCGAGCGGCCCGTACGGGCCGGTACGGAGCGCTTCGCGGTGTCGTGCTCGACGCGGACGAGAATGCTACTGCTTCTCGTTTGTCATAAGCGCCGTGCTGCAGATGCTCGAACCCCGGGGGCCCAGGTTCGACGCTCGAGATCGCGCCCCGCCGTCAGCATCACCAGCGCATCGAGCACCTGCTTCAGCGCGGTGAAGGTGTCGCTGTACCAGACCGAGCGTTTGAGTATGAGAAGCACTGTTCGCATAGACGACGATCTGCTGCAGACGCTGAAGGCGCGGGCGGAGCGGGAAGGCACATCGCTGACGCGGACCTTGAATGCGGTCCTGCGAACCGGTCTCGTCGCGGCGAACTCGGGCGAGCCGGTATCGACCTGGACCGGGCACTGACCCTGTCGGCCGAGTTGGAAAACGAGGCGATCCTCGACAAGCTCGCCGCCCGCAAGTGAAGATCGTCGATCTCAACGTTCCTCTCTACGCGATCGACTCCGATTCCCCGCATCACGACAAGGTCGTCTCGCGTTGGAACACCCTGTTGTCGGGAGACGAAAGCATCGGTCTGCCCTGGATCGTGCTATCCAGTTTCCTGCGCCTGACAACCCACAAACGTGTCTTCGAGCATCCGTTGAGCATCCCGATGGCGTTCGCCTTCGTGGATGAATGGCTCGCCCTGGACGTCGTGTTCGTGCCCGTGGAGAAACCGGTGCACGCGTTGATCCTGAGAAGGTTGCTGGAGTCCTCGGGGACCGCCGCGAATCTTGTCGCGGATGCTCACATCGCCGCCATCGCGCTGAGTCACGACGCGACCGTCGATGACGAACGCGAGCGGGTAGGCGACGAGCCAGCCCGCGTGCGAGAGCAGCGAACTGCGTGGCGAACAGCGCCGGGTGATCCTCGGGCCGCGTGGACCCCGCGAGCGGCCGGCCGGTGTGCCTGCCGCACGCGGTGGCGAGATCATCCGAAGCGGAGGCGTGACCATGACCGAAGGCTGGTTCTCCCGGGGGTTGCTGTCGGCGGTGTTCGCCGCCCTCACCGCGATCTTCGCCAGGATCGGCATCGAGGGCGTGGACTCGGACCTCGCCACGCTGGTACGCACGGTCGTCATCATCGTGGTGGTACTCGCCGTGTTCGTGCGCTTCACGGGCAAGTGGAGCGATCCGTTCGCGCTGCCGGTGAAGGCTCCGCGGATCTCGCCCCGCGCACGCCGCGGCCGGCACCGGTGCCGGTCGGGCGGGGGACGCCTTGCGCGGTTTCCGGCTCGGTGCCGCCGTGAACCTGTCGAACCCCAAGGGCATCGTGTTCTTCGTCGGTCTGTACGCGGTGGCGGTCCCGCACGGCACCGCGCTGTGGGCGAAAGCGACGATTCTACGCACGCTTCGGCCGCGCCATCGAGCGCGCGATCCGTGCAGCGCTCGTGCCCGTCGGCGCGCGACTGATCGTGGAGAAGGCGTGACCCCGTCGACGCCCCGGAAGGCCTGCGCACGTAGCGCCGGACGCGGCCGCCGGTTCCGCCGTCCTTCGTACGTAGGTCAGCTCCATCTCGTTGCCGAGATCGATGACCGCCAGCCCGCCGCGGTGGCGACGATCCTGCAGCGTGGACGCGCGATCACCGCTTCGCTTCGAAGATCACCGATGACAGTCCGTCGAAGTGTGCGTCGCAGGTGAGCAGCGACGCGCCGGCACGACGGGCCGTCGCGTAGACGATCGCGTCCGCGGTCGCCAGTCCGTGCTCGCGATGCATCTCGGCCGAGAGCAACGCGAGCCGCGTGTCGAGGCCACGCACGAGGCACTTCTGCGTGTAGGCAATGAGCTGGTCGGTGCGCGGCTCGTCGAGCTCGCGCAGCCCCCACTTCGCAAGCTCCAGCTGGACGATCGTCGGCACGATCGTTCGGTCACGCTCCGGCCATAGTCTCGCCATCGCCCGACCGGTCGCACTGTCGACGACGTGCTCGACCCAGGCCGAGGTGTCGACGACGATCGGGCCACCCTTCACGCGTCGCGACCGGAGCGATCGCGCAGGTTCCCGGTGTCGGCCCCCTTGCCGAGGCCGCGCAGGTCCTCGAAGTCGGGCACCGGCATCAGCAGCATGCCCTTGCCCTTCGGAATGAACACGAACTCCTGCCCGGCCCGCCAGTCCTGCTCCTCCCGGACAGCCTTCGGCACCGATATCTGGAACTTCGAGGACAGCTTCGTCGTGGCCGCCATTCCTACACCCTCCTCATCGATCAGATACCGTAAGATAGCGTCTGGCACCACGTCGTGCAATGGGCCTGAACCCTCCATCGACGCTTGTGCGGTGAATGCGCCCCCGATCCGTGCCGGACCCGTCCGGCACGGATTGCGCACGGTCCGGGTCGATGTGTGCGATTCGGCCGGTTCGCGACGACGTTCGGTTCCATCCCGGCCCCGGATGATGGCCGCTGGCGTTGCTCCGCGCGATCACGTCCGGACGCTCGATTCGAGGCGCTCGGCGCGCAGCCGCCCGAGCGCGTTGGCCACGACCAGCAGCGTCGCGCCGACGTCGGCGGCGAGCGCCTCGATCTGGGCGACCTTGTTCGCGGGCAGGAGGTTCGCCCGGACGGTATCGATGCCGACCGCGCTCGCCACGCGGTGCGCGCTCGCCGCGTTGTCGCCGGTCAGCATGACGATCCCGATGCCGAGAGCGATGCCGCTCGCCACGGTCATCAGCGTTCTCGAACGGTCGGCGGGGGAGGGCGTGTCGCCACCCCCGACACGGGTCGCGCGCAGACCGCCGATGGCCGCGACGGCGGCGACGACGTCGGCGTCCGACACGGTGTCGGCCGTCTCGAGCACCCGCATGCGGGCGTTCAGCACGTCGAAGGCGAGTCGCTCGCGGCCGCCGACCAGCGGACCGACCGCGCGCTCGAGGGTGCGCACCTCCTCGGCGCAGCAGAGCTCGGCGACATCGAACATCCGGCCGGGTGCCGCCGTGGGCATCGCGCCGGGTGGCGGTACGGGCGTCGAGGCGTGCGGCCCGTCGGCGGGTGTCCCGCATCCGCACCCACCGACATCACCACTACCGTCCCCACTGCGACCCTTCGTCAGGGAACCGTCGTTCGCCGCGCTCGCGTCGTGCTCGGCCATCACATCCACCCCGTTGATCTTCACCGGCCATGAACATAAGGTCTCTAGTGACTAGGCGCTGTCGCCATCTCGGGTTCCTGAACGTAAGGGTCGGGTGTGTCCGCGGAACGCGGAAGGTCCCCTGCGGACACGAGGCCCGGAGCTCTCGAATGGCCCGGGTGCCTCCCCCGATGGCTACGAACTCGACCCGAGCAACGTCATGCCCGTGTCGCGCGCCGCGCGCGCGTCGAACGTGAGCGTGGTGTCGCAACCGTTCTCCGCGCCGAGACGGTCCATCAGGCAGTCGGCCATGTCAGCTCTCGTCGTTCGGTAGAGCCGCAACGCTCGGTGAACCGCGTCGACCCGGTTCACGACGATCTCTCGGGATTCGAGCAATCGCTCCACGATACACGTCGGATCGGCCACCCGTGCCAGCCTCGATCGGCGACACGCAGCCGTGCCCCCTTGCCGCCTTCGCTCGCCGAGCCGACCCGATAAGCACAGCACCGGGAGTCGTGCACAAGTACCGCCTGTCGATCGCCGACTACCACCGCATGGGCTCGACGGCCGGTCGGAGCCCGGGCCGGATCTCTGTCTGCTGCGCCTCCGCGACGACTTCCACCGCAACGTCTCCGCCAACGCCGGCGACGTGTTGCTGGAGTCATCACTGGAACACGGCCGACGGGTCGTCCAGGCTGTCCGAGCCCTCGATCTCGATCGAGACGTCGAGTGCGGCCACGGCGCGCTCGATGCCACGCGTCTGCACGATCAGCGCATCGATCGCCTCCTGCACCATCGCGTTGCCTTCATCGTCGCCCTGGGCGATCAGCTGGTCGTAGGCACGACCGTTCTGCTGGCTCTCCAGCATGTCGCCCAGCTCGCTCACGGATGCGTCGATGTCCGCACCCAGCTCGTCGGCCAGCGCCGGATCGGCGGCGGCCAGCAGATCGCGCAGCGATGCGCCTTCCACCACGCTGCCATCGACCCGCTCGTAGCGCCCTTCGAAGACGTTCCGGATGCCGACGCCGTCGTAGTAGTGCGACGCCGCGGTGTTGTCCGCGAAGCAGTCGTGCTCATCTTCCGGGTCGTGCAGCATCAGGCCCAGCTGCATGCGCTCGCCGGCAAGCTCGCCGTAGGAGAGCGAGCCCATGCCGGTCAGCATGCGGGCCAGCGCACCCTCGTCCGAGACGATCGACTCGCGCGCCTCGCCACCTTCCGCCCAGGAACCGGCCATCTCCTCCAGGTCGGTGATCAGCAGGTCGGTGGCGGCGACCAGGTAGTCGGTGCGCCGGTCGCAGTTGCCGTTGGTGCACTCGTCACCCTTGGCATAATCGCTCCACGGGCGCGTGCCCGCACCCGCCTCGTTGCCGTTCAGGTCCTGCCCCCACAGCAGGAACTCGATGGCGTGGTAGCCGGTGGCCACGTTCGACTCGATGCCGCCTGCCTCGTGCAGGGTATTGCCCAGCAATGCCGGGGTGATGGAGGAGGCATCGACCATCTCGCCATCGATCGACAGCGAGGGGTTGGCCACCAGGTTGGCGGTGTACAGGCCGTTGTCCTCGGACTCCTGGCCGTAGGAGGCGTCCACGTAGTCGATCAGGCCCTCGTCCAGCGGCCAGGCGTTGACCTTGCCCTCCCAGTCGTCGACCAGCGGATTGCCGAAGCGGTACACCTCGGTCTGCTGGTAGGGCACGCGTGCCTCCTTCCAGGCACCGCGTGCCCGCTCCAGCGACTCCTCGCCCGGGGAGGCGATGAAGTCGCCGATCGCCTCGCGCAGCGTGCGGGCCGTGCTCAGCGAATCGGTGTAACCGGCCGCCGCGATGTCGGCATAGGTCGTGATCACGGCACCCGCCGTGGGAGCCTCGTCGGCGAACGCCAGGCCCGAACAGGCGAGCACGGCGATGGCCACCGGATGGCGGACGTTCATCGGTAAACGTGGCATGTGGAAGGTGTCTGTCCTGGGTTGGAGAAAGGAACGGGGGACGGTCCGTCGTTCACGAACCGGTGGGCGAGACGGGCGGGTGCGGTACCAGATCGCTGAGCGTGGCCAGGCTGTCGGCGAAGGCCGCCAGGCTGCTTCTCTGCAGGAACAGCATCGGCTTGGCATCGGCGCGGCACAATTTCCTGTGCGCGTTTCATGGCGTCGTGGCTGATCTGCTCGGTCGGGCAGACGACCGCATCGGCACGCTTGACCAGATCGGCCACGCGCGCCGCCTTGCTCTCCACGCCGCCATCGTGGTGCAGGAAGACGCCGTCGTGCGCCTCCACCAGCGCCCGGAAATGTCGGCATCGAGTTGACCATGTCAATGAGAATGATTGCTATTTTTCACCGTACTTGGAGCAGGGCCATTGCCGTCACGGTGCCCGCCACCGTCACGGGTGCGCGGTGCGTACTTTCCAGCGGTCGATCCGGGTGCCGGTGCGAGTACCGGCCCGACATCCGCCAGGATCGGCTTCGGTGCGATGCCCAGCGGTCGGCGTTCTCGCGTGCCCTCGATCGACAGGCTCAGCAGGATGACCGGCAGGAGTCCTGTCGCCACGATCAGCAGCGCACCCAGCGCCGCCTCGCCGAGCAGCTCGTCGGAGGCGAACTGGTAGACGTGGGTGGCGAGGGTGTCGAAGTTGAACGGGCGCAGCACCAGCGTGGCCGGCAGCTCCTTCATGCAGTCCACGAACACCACCAGCACCGCGGTCAGCACCCCGCCACGGATCAGCGGCAGGTGCACCCGGCCGAGCACCGCCAGCGGGCCGTGCCCGAGCGAGCGGGCCGCGGCGTCCATGCTGGGTGCGATCTTGTTCATGCTCGCATCGATGGAGCCGAACGCCACCGCCAGGAAGCGCACCGTGTAGGCGAACAGGATCGCGAACAGCGTGCCGGACAGCAGCAGGCCGGTCGAGACATCGAAGCGGGCGCGCAGGAAGGCATCGAGCGCGTTGTCGAAGGTGGCGAACGGGATGATGACGCCGATGGCCAGCACCGCACCGGGCACCGCATAGCCCAGGCTGGCGGCACTCACCGCGGTGCGCAGGGCGGGGGTGGGGTGCAGGCGGCGGCTGTAGCTGAGCAGGATGCCCAGGCAGGCCGCCATCATCGCGGCACCCAGCGACAGGCCGATCGAGTTCAGCGCGATCTGGCGGAAGTCCGCCGTCCAGGAGCGATCGAAATACACGATCGCGTAGTCGATCAGCACCCAGGCGGGCACCAGGAAACCGAGCACCACAGGCGTTGCGCAGATGCCGATCGCCAGCGCACGCGGCCAGCCGCTCAGCCGGCCTCGCTCCAGCGGACGCAGCCGCGTGCCGCCGGGCTGGAAGTGCTCGCGGTGGCGCCGGCTGATCTTCTCCATCGCCAGCAGCAGCATCACGAACACCAGCATCAGGGTGGCGATCTGCGCGCCACCGCCGAGATTGCTCATGCCGAGCCACACGTCGTACAGCCCGGCGCTGAGCGTGCGCACCGCGAAGTAGTCGACCGTGCCGAAGTCGTTCAACGTCTCCATCAGCGCCATCGCGATGCCGACCACGATCGCCGGGCGTGCCATCGGCAGGATCACGTGCGTGAAGCTGCGGTAGCGGCGCACCCCGAGCAGGCGCGTGGCCTCCAGGATCGAGGCGGACTGTTCCAGGAAGGCGGCACGCGCCAGCAGGTAGACGTAGGGGTAGAGCACCAGCGTCATGACCAGGATCGCCCCGGGCAGCGAGCGGATCTTCGGGAAGGCGTAGTCGCTGGCCAGCCGCCAGCCGAACAGGTCGCGCAGGGCCGACTGCACCGGGCCTGCGAACTCGAGCAGGTCGGTGTAGACGTAGGCGATCACGTAGGAGGGCACCGCGAACGGCAGCAGCAGCGCCCAGTTGAACAGGGCCCGGCCCGGGAACTCGTGATGGGTTACCAGCCAGGCGGTCGGCAGCCCGATCAGCAGGGTGCCCGCGGCCACGCCCGCCATCAGCAGCAGGGTCTCGGTGATGTAGTCGAACAGGACCGTGTCGAGCAGGTGCGGCCAGATGTTCTCGCTGGGGAAGAACGCCAGCCACACCACCGAGCCGATCGGCAGGCACACCAGCGTCACGATCGTGAACACCGCCACCAGCGGCCAGCGCAGGGAGCGGCGAGCGACGGCCTGCACCGCCTCGTCGCGCCGCTGCGTCGCGGCGGGTTCGTCGGTGCGCCCGGGTGGCATCTTCAGGCGCACCACCGTCTCGATGCCGGTGGTGGGCGCATCGACCCCGAGCCGACGGTAGTGCAGCGGCAGGTCCCAGCCGCTGCGCCGGGCACGACCGAGCACGGACCGGTCCTGATCGCAGGACACGTGACGCACGAGCGGTGGGCGGGCGGTCCGGATCAGCCGTCGTAGTCGACGGTGTCGACCATCTTCGAGGCTTCGGTGCGGTGCGAGGCGATCTCGGACAGCGGCAGGGTGTCACGGGTGAACTCCCCCCAGCCGGCCACCAGCGCCGAGCGTTCCACGCCCTCCACGACCGGGTACTCGTGGTTGACGTCCGCGTACAGGCGCTGCGCGGTGTCACCGACCATGAACTCCATCAGCTTCACCGCGTTCTCCGGGTTGGGGGATGCCTGGGTCATGACGATGCCGCTGACGTTCATGTGCGTGCCGTTGCCGTCCTGATCGGGGAACACGATGTTCACCGCGTCCGCCCAGGGCTGCTGCTCGGGATCGCTGGCCATGGCACCCATGTAGTACGAGTTGATGACCGCCACGTCGCACTCGCCCTCGGCGATCGCCTTGACTTGCGCGCGATCGTTGCCCTGGGGACGGCGCGCCAGGTTGCCCTTGACCCCTTCCAGCCAGGCCTGCGTGGCCTCGGCCCCCTCGTGCGCGATCCGCGAGGCGATCAGCGCGACCATGTAGTCGTGCTTGCCGCTGCGCGTGCACACCCGGCCCGCCATCTCGGGGCTGGCCAGATCGGCGTAGGTCCGCACCGTGCCCGGCTCCACCCGCTCCTTCGAGGTGACGATGATGCGCGCCCGGTTGGTCAGCCCGAACCACTCGCCGTCCGGGTCCCGGTCGGCGGCGGGGATGCGCGATGCGAGCACCTCGCTGGCGACCGGTTGCGCCAGGCCCTGGTCCACCGCCGAGGTCAGCGCGCCGATGTCGACCACCATCAGCAGGTCCGCCGGACTGTTCGCGCCTTCGGAAGCCAGTCGTTCCACCAGACCTTCCTTGGCGTACACCACGTTGACGTCGATGCCGCTCTGCTCGGTGAACGCATCGAAGATCGGATCGACCAGGAAGGGCTGGCGGTATGAATAGACGTTCACCTCGCCGTCGGCGAAGGCGGGAGCGGCGACGCTCAGCAGGGTGGCGGCACAGGTGGCCCACAAGGTGGTGCGAACGGGATTCATGCGAGGCATTCTCGAAACGGGAGGGGATCGAAGGCGTGCCGGCAGGTTAATGCGAATTGTTCGCGTTAACAACCACACGAACACGAGGGTCATCGTCCCGCTCGCTCCGGAAAATCCACACGGAGAGCATGGCTACTGCGGTATGCTCGCCGTTCACCCCTGCCGAACGGTTCCCTTCCATGTCCCAGGCAGCACCGTCTCTCCCGCTGGGCAGCCACGACCTGCGCAAGGCCGGCCTCAAGGTCACCCGCCCCCGGCTGCGCATCCTCGAGATCCTCGAGGCGGCCGAGCCGCATCACCTGAGTGCGGAGGATGTCTACCGCGAGTTGCTGGCCAACGACCACGACTTCGGGCTGGCCACGGTCTACCGGGTGCTGAGCCAGTTCGAGACCGCCGGCATCGTCACCCGCCATCACTTCGCCGGTGGCCAGGCGGTGTTCGAACTCGACACCGGCGACAACCACGATCACATCGTGTGCCTGAAGTCCGGCGAGGTGGCCGAGTTCAAGGATGTGCGTATCGAGAAGCGGCTCAAGCAGATCGCCAGCGAGCTGGGCTACACGTTGACCGATCACCGCATCGTGCTGTACGGCGTGCACCAGGACCATCGCGACGCCTGAGGTCCGCGCCGGCTCGCGGCGGACGAGCGTCACGAAATTTGACCGTCTGGACAAAACCTGCTTGTATCGGGTTCACGCCCACCCCCGCACCGTCCGATGGCCGCTTCCCCCGACGACGCCGCTCCCGCGGTCACCTCCGCCGCTGCAGGCACGTTCTGGCAGGACCTGCACCCTCCGCTGAACCGGCACGAGGCGGCCGTGGAGGCCGATCGCTGCTACTTCTGCCACGACGCGCCGTGCATGACGGCCTGTCCGACCGACATCGACGTGGCGCTGTTCATCCGCCAGATCGCCACCGGCAATCCGGCGGGCTCGGCGAAGACCATCCTCGAGCAGAACATCCTGGGCGGCATGTGCGCCCGCGTCTGCCCGACCGAGACGTTGTGCGAGCAGGCCTGCGTGCGCAACACCGCCGAGGACCGGCCGGTCCGCATCGGCGAACTGCAGCGCCACGCCACCGATCACCTGATGGCGGCCGGCGTGCACCCCTTCGAGCGCCTGCCCGAGACCGGCAGGCGGATCGCCGTGGTCGGTGCCGGGCCGGCGGGGCTGGCCTGCGCGCACCGGCTGGCCATGTACGGCCACGCGGTGAACGTGTTCGACGCGCTGCCCCGGCCCGGCGGGCTGAACGAGTACGGCATCGCCGCCTACAAGGCGGTGAACGACTTCGCCCAGGCCGAGGTGGAATGGTTGCTGCGGATCGGCGGCATCGAGATCGTGCACGACAGCGTGCTGGGGGTCGACATCACGCTCGACGGGCTCAAGGACAGCTTCGATGCGGTGTTCCTCGGCCTGGGCCTGTGCGCCTCCAACGAGCTGGACATCGAGGGCGAGACGCTGGAGGGCGTGATCGACGCGATCGACTTCATCGCCCGGCTGCGCCAGGCGCCCGATCCGCGCAAGGTGGATCCGGGCACGCGCGTGGTGGTGATCGGCGGCGGCATGACCGCCATCGATGCCGCGGTGCAGTCCAGGCTGCTCGGTGCCGGTGAGGTCACCGTCGCCTACCGGCGTGCCGAGAGCGCCATGAACGCCAGCGCCTACGAACGCGAGCTGGCGAAGAGGAACGATGTCGCGGTGCGCACCTGGCTGTCGCCCCGGCGCGTGCTCGGCGAGGGCGGGCGGGTCAGCGGCATGGAGTTCGACGTGATGGCGGGTAGCGGCAGCGACTATGCCGCCACCGGCGAGACGTTCAGCGTGCCGTGCGACCGGGTGCTCAAGGCCATCGGCCAGCTGTTCGTGACGCATCCGGCGGAGGTGTCGGACACGGTCGCCGGTCGTCCGATCGGCGAATCGCTCGCACTGTCCGGCAAGCGGTTGCAGGTCGATGACGAGCGCCGCACCTCGGACCCCGCCGTCTGGGCCGGTGGCGATTGCGCCGCCGGGGGCGAGGACCTGACGGTGGCCGCGGTGCAGGACGGCAAGCTCGCCGCGGAATCCATCCACCGAACGCTGGCACACGCCTGACCCGGAACCGGAGCACGCAGACATGGCAGACCTCACCACCGATTTTCTCGGCATCCGTTCCCCGAACCCGTTCTGGCTCGCCTCCGCACCGCCCACCGACAAGGAGCTCAACGTCGTGCGCGCCTTCGAGGCCGGCTGGGGCGGGGTGGTGTGGAAGACGCTGGGCGAGAACCCGCACGTGGTCAACGTGAACGGGCCGCGCTACGGGGCGATCCACTCCAGCGACAGGAAGCTGATCGGGCTCAACAACATCGAGCTGATCACCGACCGGCCGCTGGAGATCAACCTCGAGGAGATCAAGCGCGTGAAACGCGACTGGCCGGACCGGGCCATGATCGTGTCGCTGATGGTGCCGTGCGAGGAGCGGAGCTGGCGCGAGATCCTGGCGCGGGTGGAGGATACCGGCGCCGACGGGGTGGAGCTGAACTTCGGGTGCCCGCACGGCATGAGCGAGCGCGGCATGGGGGCGGCGGTCGGGCAGGTGCCCGAGTACATCCGCATGGTCACCGAGTGGTGCAAGCAGCACTCATCCCTGCCGGTGATCGTCAAGCTGACACCCAACATCGCCGACATCCGCGTGCCGGCGCGGGCCGCCGCCCAGGGCGGTGCGGACGCGGTCTCGCTGATCAACACCATCAACTCGATCATCAGCGTGAACCTGGACACGATGGCGCCCGAACCGTCGATCGACGGCCTCGGCTCGCACGGCGGCTACTGCGGCCCGGCGGTCAAGCCCATCGCCCTGAATATGGTGGCCGAGATCGCCCGCGACCCCGAGACCGCCGGCCTGCCGATCTCCGGCATCGGCGGCGTGACCACCTGGCGGGATGCGGCCGAGTTCCTGGCGCTGGGGGCGAGCAACGTGCAGGTCTGCACCGCCGCGATGACCTACGGGTTCAAGGTGGTGGAGGAGCTGAAGAGCGGCCTGTCGGACTGGATGGACCGGCAGGGGCACGCCCGCGTGGCCGACGTCGTCGGGCGGGCCACCCCGAACGTGCGCGACTGGCAGCAGCTGAACCTGAACTACATCGCCAAGGCGCGGATCGATCAGGACCTGTGCATCTCGTGCGGGCGCTGCCACGTGGTGTGCGAGGACACCTCGCACCAGGCGATCACCAAGGAGGTCGACGGGCAGCGCCGTTTCGAGGTGATCGATGCGGAATGCGTGGGCTGCAACCTGTGCGTGAGCGTGTGCCCGGTGCAGGACTGCATCACCATGGAGCAGCAGCGCAGCGGCACGGATGCGCGCACCGGACAGCCGATCGATCCGGAATACGCGAACTGGACGACGCATCCGAACAATCCCGTGCGTGTTACCGCCTGAGCGCGACGTCGTCGCGCGCTATGCTGTGCGCGGCGCCGGGTCGGCGTTGCAGGACGACCGCCGGGAGCGCGCGCACGATGCCGATGATCCGATGCCTGTCTCGATATCCGGGCACGTTGTGCGCTCTCGCCGTGCTGCCGGTGCTCGGCGCCTGCGCGACCGCCAGGCCGGTCGGCAACGCCGACGACATGCAGGACGACGGCAAGCGCAACACCGTCATGTTCAGCTACCAGGTGCAGGCCGATGCCTTCGACCGCTATCGCGGCGAGAACGGCACGACGTTGCAGCTGCGTTGCGGCGGCGATTCGCTGACCGGTAGCCGCACCTGCTTCTCGCTGCCGTTGCCGTTCGTGGGGCAGCAGCTCGACGACGGCGTGGCCGTCAACCGCTTCGAGCTGGCCGAAGCGCAGCCGTTCCTGATGAAGTACGGCGACTACCGCATCGATCATGCGGACTTCAAGGTGGTGATCGGACGCATCCCCCAGGTGGACTGCGTCACCGACAAGAAGGGGCGTACCCGCTGCGACACCACCTTCCAGGACGTTCACGAGGATCACGCCTTCGCGCTGCCGGTGCCGATCGACTTTCTCGTGACCCCCGGTTCGGGTTGCTATCTGGGCCATCTGACGCTCGCGGTGCGTGGTGACCAGGTGCTGGACTACCGGCTCGACACCGCCATCGACGAGGCGGCGTTCGAGCGTCTGCCGGTCGAGCTGCGCCAGCGCGCTCGCGAGCTCGTCGACCGGCCCTGCGGCTGACGCCCCGACGCCGAAGGCGTCCCGGGAAGCCCTTCGACGCCCTTTCGGACCCTCAACGGCGTCCGTGCAGGCGTTCGGCCGCATCGGCGGTCGCCGCCACGATGGCCTCGATCGCCGCCCTGACCGGCGCCAGCGCTCGGTCCTGCGCGTGGGCCACCAGCCACTGCTCGTGTTCGAGCGCCTCGATCGGCTGGCCCACCCGTTCCAGCAGCGGGTCCGGGTCGCCCGCGAAGCAGGGCAGCACCGCCAGCCCGGTGTCGGCGTGCAGCAGCGGTTGCAGCAGCAGGGGATCGCTGACCCGCGCCACCACGCGGCCGGGCTGCGCATCGACCCAGCGCCCCGACGGGGTGTCGGCGCCGCCCGAGATCCACTCGCCGGCCTCGATCGCGCGCCGACTGCCCCGGCGTCGGTAGACGGCGAAGCCGATGGTCGCCAGCCGCCGCGCCGCCAGCGCCGACTCGTCCGGCCGGGCATTGCGGATGCCGATGTGGGCCTCGCGGTGCGCGATGTCCGCACGCGCGGTACCGACCCGCCAGTCGATGACGGTGCGCTGCCCGCGCCCGTCGTGCAGGTCGGCCAGCGCACCGGCCAGCGCGCCGGTGAGGAACCGGGTCATCCAGTAGCCGGCGGCGATGCGCACCGTCGTCACCTCGCCCGCCCCCACGTTCGACAGCCCCAGCGCCGCCCGGTGCATGCGCTCGGCGATCTGCAGCGTTGCAGCGCCGGCCGCGCTCGGGCGTTGCCCGGTCGCGTCGCGCTCGAACAGGGCGCAACCCAGGGCGGTCTCCAGCGCACTCACGCGTCGGCTCAGCGTGGCGGCGCTGGTGCCGTTCGATGCGGCGGCCCCGCGCAGCGAGCCCGCGTTCGCCACGTGCCGGAAGGCCTGCAGCAGCGTCCAGTCGAGTTCGGTGGAGGGGGGCACGGTCGAATCGCCTCTTCTCAGGCGCCGTCGTCCGGGCGGGGCACCCGCACCGGTACCGGACCCAGGGCCTCGCACCAGGCCGCGTGCTTGTCCGCACGCGTCAGCGACGCCATGGCAGGACTGGTGGACGGGGCGGGGTACAGGGTGGGCGCGCCCGGTGCGTCGAGGGGGCCGACATGGCGCGCGAACAGGCGCTCGGCGGTGCGTCCGTTGAACACGATGCGCCGCAGCTCCGGGTGACGCGCCACCAGCGAGGCGATGTCGTTCGCCCGCTCGCTGTCACGCTCGATGGCGCTGTCCAGGCTGCCCGGACGGCGGCAGCGCTCCAGCACGTCCCACACGGCGATGCCGGCACCGCGCAGGGCGAGCACGCGCTGCTCGTAGGACGGTGCCGGTGCGGTGAGGCGATCCGGACCCGTGCCGTGCAGCCAGGCGAGCATGATCGGCCAGAAGGCGTTGCGCGGGTGCGCGTAGTAGCGGGCGGCCCGCAGCGAGGCGGTGCCGGGCATGCTACCGAGCACCAGCACGGTGGCCCGCTCGCCCTCGATCGGTGCGAACGAGGTCACGGCGTGCTCCGGATGGCCGTCGGTGATCAACGTGCGCCTCCGTCGCCGCCACCCGCGATCGCCTCGGGAGCCATCGCCGGGAGCGTGCCCGGAATCGCATCCGGCGCCAGGCCCGCCATCAGCACGCGTCGCAACGTGCGGCGGGCCCCGTCCATCGCCTGCGCCGCGTCCGGCTGCAGCGCGCGCACCTGCGGTTCGAAGTCCGCGTAGTGCTGGGTGCTCGACCAGATCAGGAACACCAGGTTGAGCGGTTCGACCGGTGCGAGCCGGCCGGTGTCCACCCAGGCCTGCAGTATCGAGCAGGCCTCGTCGACGGTGCGCTTGAGGTCGTGGGCCAGGTAGTGCGTCAGGCGAGGTGCGCCGCGCAGCATCTCGCCGGCGAACAGGCGCGAGGCTTGGGGGGCGCTGCGCGACAGCTCGAGCTTGGCCTCGGCATAGCGCCAGATCTCCTCCAGCGGGTCGCCGTCGCGGTCCAGCCGCTTCAGCGGGTCGAGCCACACCGTGAGCGTGCGCGTCAGCACCGCATCGTAGATGTCCTGTTTGGTCCGGAAGTAGTACAGCACGTTGGCCTTGGACATGCCGGCATTGGCGGCGATGGCGTCCACGGTGGTGCCACGAAAGCCGTTGGCGGCGAACACGTCCAGGGCGGCGGCGACGATGCGGGACTCGTTCCTGCGCTGGATGCGGGTCATCGGGTGTGGAGAGGTGAATCGTTGACCGGTTGGTCAACTTACGATAGCGTCGTCCGGGTGTGCCGTCCACGACATCGCTGAACCCATGATCGAGAATCTCGTCGCCGGCGAACGCCGTCCCTCGACCGGTAGCCGCACCCAGGCGGTCTGCAACCCCGCGACCGGCGAGGCCATCGACGAGATCGGGCTGACCGATCGCGCCGGTGTGGAGGCGGCCGTGGCGGCGGCGCAGGAGGCCCTGCCGGGCTGGGCGAACACGCCACCGGCCAAGCGGGCCGCGGTGATGTTCCGGTTCAACGCCCTGCTGATCGAGCGCGCCGACGACATCGCCCGCGAGATCTCGCGCGAGCACGGCAAGACGCACGACGATGCGCTGGGCGAGGTGCAGCGCGGGCGCGAGGTGGTCGAGTTCGCCTGCGGCATCGCGCAGATGCTCAAGGGCGAGTTCAGCCGCAACGTCGGCCCGTCGATCGATTCGTGGTCGGATCGCCAGCCGCTGGGCGTGTGCGCCGGCATCACCCCGTTCAACTTCCCGGCCATGGTGCCCCTGTGGATGTACCCCGTGGCGATCGCCTGCGGCAACACCTTCGTGTTGAAGCCCTCCGAGCGCGATCCCTCGGCGGTGATGCTGATCGCCGAGCTCATGCACGAGGCCGGGCTGCCGCCCGGCGTGCTGAACGTGGTGCACGGCGACAAGGAAGCGGTCGATGCGCTGCTGGACGATCCGCGGGTGCAGGCGGTCAGCTTCGTCGGCTCCACGCCGATCGCGGAGTACGTGTACCGGCGCGGCACCGCGGCCGGCAAGCGCGTGCAGGCGCTGGGCGGCGCCAAGAATCACATGGTCGTCATGCCGGATGCGGATCTTGACCAGGCGGTCGATGCGCTGATGGGCGCAGGCTACGGTTCGGCCGGCGAGCGCTGCATGGCGATCTCGGTGGCGGTGCCGGTCGGCGAGGCCACCGCCGATGCGCTGGTGGCCAAGCTGCGCCCGCGCGTCGAGGCGCTGAAGATCGGTCCCGCCGACGATCCGGATGCCGAGATGGGGCCGGTCATCACCGCCGAGGCGAAACAGCGCATCACCGGGCTGATCGCGTCGGGGGTGCAGGCCGGGGCGGAGCTGGTGGTGGACGGGCGCGGCATCTCGCTGCAGGGCTACGAGGACGGCTTCTTCCTGGGCGGCAGCCTGTTCGACCGCGTCACCACCGACATGGACATCTACACCCAGGAGATCTTCGGCCCGGTGCTGTCGGTGGTGCGTGCCGAGAGCTACGGCCAGGCGGTGACGATGATCAACGACAACGAGTACGGCAACGGTACCGCGATCTTCACCCGCGACGGCGACGCCGCGCGCGCCTTCGCCAGTGACATCCAGGTCGGCATGGTCGGGGTGAACGTGCCCATCCCGGTACCGGTGGCCTACCACAGCTTCGGTGGCTGGAAGCGCTCCTCGTTCGGCGATCACGGCATCTACGGGCCCGAGGGCGTGCACTTCTACACTCGCCTGAAGACCGTCACCAGCCGCTGGCCGACCGGTATCCGCGAAGGGGCGGTGTTCGACTTCCCCACCCACTGACGCGGCCCACCGACGCGCCGCGTCCGGCACCCGACAGACCCCTTTCCCGAGAGAACGCTCCGATGGCCACGATGTCGCAATCCGCCAGCAACCTGCGCATCGACGGCGAACGGCTGTGGGGCAGCCTGATGGAGATGGCCGGGATCGGACCGGGCATCGCCGGCGGCAACGATCGACAGACGCTGACCGATGCGGATGCCGAGGGGCGCGCGCTGTTCCAGCGCTGGTGCGAGGAGGCCGGCTGCACGATGGGCCTGGACGCGATGGGCACCATGTTCGCGCGCCGCGAGGGCACCGACCCGGACGCGCTGCCTGTGTACGTGGGCAGCCACCTGGACACCCAGCCGACCGGTGGGCGCTACGACGGGGTGCTCGGGGTACTGGGCGGGCTGGAGATCGTGCGCCGGCTCAACGACATGGGCATCCGCACGAAACACCCGATCGTGGTGACCAACTTCACCAACGAGGAGGGCACCCGCTTCGCGCCCGCCATGGTCGCCTCGGGCGTGTTCGCCGGCGTGCACACGCTGGACTGGGCCTACGCGCGCACCGATGCGGGCGGGGCGACGCTGGGTGAGGAACTGGAGCGTATCGGCTACAAGGGCGACGAGCAGGTCGGTGCCAGGAAGATGCACGCCTTCTTCGAGCTGCACATCGAGCAGGGACCGATCCTGGAGCAGGAGGACTGCGAGATCGGCGTGGTTACGCACGGGCAGGGCCTGTGCTGGCTGGAGACCCGTCTGACCGGGCGGGAGAGCCACACCGGATCCACGCCGATGTCGATGCGCGTCAATGCAGGCCTGGGCATGGCCCGCATGACGCAGCTGGTGGACGAGATCGCGCTGTCGCACGCGCCGCACGCGGTCGGTTCGATCGGGCACTGCGACGTCTACCCCAATTCGCGCAACATCATCCCGGGACGGGCGGTATTCACGGTCGATTTCCGGCACCCGGACAAGGCGGTGATCCAGGACATGCGCACACGTTACGAAGCGGGTGCGGCTCGCATCGCCGGCGAGATCGGGCTGGGCCTGGAGATCGAGCAGGTCGGCGGGTTCGATCCGGTTACCTTCGACGAGGGCTGCGTGGGCACGGTGCGCGAGGCGGCGGCACGGCTCGGCTACGCGCACCGCGACATCGTGTCCGGAGCCGGTCACGATGCCTGCTGGATCAACCGGGTCGCCCCGTCCGCGATGGTCATGTGCCCCTGCGTGGGCGGGCTGTCGCACAACGAGGCCGAGGAGATCTCGCCCGAATGGGCCAGCGCCGGCACCGATGTCCTGTTCCACGCGGTCGTGGCGACCGCCGTCATCATCGACTGACCCCCGGCCCCACACCACCGTCCGCCAGGAGACCTGACCGCATGGCCAGCACGATCATCAAGGGCGGCACCGTCGTCACCGCCGACCGGACCTGGAGCGCCGACGTGCGCGTGGAGGGCGGACGGATCACCGAGGTGGGCGACGACCTGTCCGGTGCCGACACGACGCTGGACGCCACCGGCTGCTACGTCATGCCCGGCGGCATCGATCCGCACACCCATCTTGAGATGCCCTTCATGGGCACCTACTCCACCGACAACTTCGAGTCGGGCACGCGCGCGGCACTGTCCGGCGGCACCACCATGGTGGTCGACTTCTGCCTGCCGGCACCCGATCAGGGGCTTCTGGAGGCACGTCAGCTGTGGGACAACAAGACCTCGATGGCGGCCTGCGACTACTCGTTCCACATGGCGATCACCTCCTGGAACCGGCAGATCTTCGAGGAGATGGAAACGGTGGTCGGTTCTGGCATCAACACCTTCAAGCACTTCATGGCCTACAAGGGCGCGTTGATGGTGGACGACGAGGAGATGTACGCCTCCTTTCGCCGCTGCGCGGCACTGGGTGCGATGCCGCTGGTGCACGCCGAGAACGGCGACGTGGTGGCCGAGCTGCAGAGAAGCCTCATGGAGGCCGGCAACACCGGCCCCGAGGCGCACGCCTTCTCGCGCCCGCCGCAGGTGGAGGGGGAGGCGGTCAACCGTGCGGTGATGATCGCCGACATGGCGGGGGTTCCGCTATACGTGGTGCACGTCTCCTGCGAGGAGGCGCACGAGGCGATCCGCCGCGCACGCCAGGCCGGCAAGCGCGTGTTCGGCGAGCCCTTGATACAACACCTGGTACTCGACGAGTCGGAGTACGCCCACCCGGACTGGGACCACGCCGCCCGGCGGGTCATGTCACCGCCGTTTCGCGACAAGGCGCATCAGGACTCGTTGTGGGCGGGACTGGCATCCGGCAGCCTGCAGGTCGTCGCCACCGATCACTGCGCGTTCAGCACCGATCAGAAGCGCATGGGCATCGGCGACTTCACGAAGATTCCTAATGGCACGGGCGGGCTGGAGGATCGGCTGTCGGTGCTGTGGACGCGGGGCGTGGCGACCGGCCGCCTGACCATGAACGAGTTCGTGGCCGTGACATCGACCAACATCGCCAAGCTGCTCAACGTCTACCCGAGAAAGGGCGCGATCCTGCCGGGGGCCGATGCCGACATCGTCGTCTGGGATCCGGCGCGCGGGCGGACCATCAGCGCCGCCACCCAGCAGTCGGCGATCGACTACAACGTGTTCGAGGGCATCGAGGTCACCGGCCTGCCACGCTTCGTCATGACCCGCGGACGGGTGTCGGTGACCGAGGATGCGATCGATGCCGAACGGGGGCACGGCGAGTTCGTCGCTCGCAAGGCCTGGGCACCGACCAACAGCGCGCTGTCCACCTGGAAGGAGCTGACCGCGCCGCGCGCGGTGACGCGCGATCCGTCGAAGATGCCCGCGGGTGTCTGAGGACGGTTCGCCTGCCGCGCCCACGCTCGCGGTCACGGTCCGCGACCTGTCGCTGAGCTTCGACACCGACGACGGGGCGGTGCACGCCCTGTCGCACATCGACCTGGACATCGAGCACGGCGAGTTCGTCTCCTTCATCGGCCCGTCCGGGTGCGGCAAGACGACGCTGATGCGCGTCATCGCCGATCTGGAGCAGCCGACCGGTGGCACGGTGCAGGTGAACGGCATGACGCCGGGGCAGGCGCGAGAGGCGCGTGCCTACGGCTACGTGTTCCAGTCCGCCTCCCTGTACCCGTGGCGCACCATCGCGCAGAACGTGGCGCTGCCGCTGCAGATCATGGAACTGGACCGGGCGACCCGTGACGAGCGGGTGGCCCGCAACCTGGCGCTGGTGGACCTGGAGGGCTTCGAGAACAAGCACCCCTGGCAGCTGTCCGGCGGCATGCAGCAGCGCGCCTCGATCGCCCGCGCGCTGGCGGTCGAGCCCGAGCTGCTGCTGATGGACGAGCCGTTCGGAGCGCTCGACGAGATCGTGCGCGATCACCTGAACGAGCAGCTGCTCGCCCTGTGGGCGCGCACCGGCAAGAGCGTGGTGTTCGTCACCCACTCGATCCCGGAAGCGGTGTACCTGTCCACGAAGATCGTGGTCATGTCGCCGCGCCCGGGGCGTATCCACGAGATCATCCACAGCGACCTGCCGCGCGAGCGCCCGCTGGAGATCCGCGAGACGCCGGCCTTCATCGCGCTGGCGCAACGGGTGCGCGACGGGTTGCGCGCCGGACACGCGCCGGGCGATGACTGAGCGGTCCACAGGTCGATCCGACAACCTGATCCGCCACCTCGTGCCGGTCGGCACGGTGTTGCTGATACTGCTCGCCGTCTGGTACCTCGCCGCGGTGCTGCTGAACCTGGCCTGGGAGCGCGACCAGCGCGAGCGGGCCGGCGAGAACGCCGACACCGGGCTGGTGACGATGGTGGCGGCGACGATGAGCCAGAAGCGTCCGGTATTGCCGGCACCGCATCAGGTGGCGGTCGAGCTGATCGATACCACGTTCGGCAAGAAGATCGATTCGAAACGCAGTCTGGTCTACCACACCGGCATCACGCTGGCCTCCACGCTGACCGGTTTCGCGCTGGGCACCCTGCTGGGCATCGGACTGGCGGTGGGCATCGTCACCAGCCGGGCGCTGGATGCGAGCCTGATGCCGTGGGTGATCGCCTCCCAGACCATCCCCATCATCGCCATCGCCCCGATGATCATCGTGGTGCTGAACGCGGTGGGCGTGCAGGGCCTGCTGCCCAAGGCGTTCATCTCGATGTACCTGAGTTTCTTTCCGGTGGTGGTCGGCATGGTCAAGGGCCTGCGCTCGCCCGAGCGCGATCAGCTGGACCTGATGCGTACCTGGAACGCGTCCGCCTGGCAGGGCCTGATCAGGCTCAGGCTGCCGGCCTCCCTGCCGTACCTGTTCGCCAGCATGAAGATCGCGGTGGCGATCGCGCTGGTCGGCGCGATCGTTGCCGAGTTACCCACCGGGGCGGTGGCGGGGCTCGGCGCACGGCTGCTGGCGGGCTCCTACTACGGTCAGACTGTGCAGATCTGGTCGGCGCTGGTGATGGCTTCCCTGGTCGCCGCGCTGCTCGTCGCGCTGGTGGACCTGACCGGTCGGGTGGTGACGCGGCGCACCGGAGGTCGGGCGTGAGCGGCAAGGTCACGGCCTTGCGTCCGATCGAGCGCGTGCTGTTCGCCGCGGCGACGCTGGCCGGCGCGACCAGCCTGCTGAGCCTGCTGCTGATCGGTGCCGGATCCGGCGCCACCCGGGAGTCGGGCGCCGCCATCCCGGCGGCCCTGTACGCCACCGGTGCGGTATTGCTGCTGGCCGCCGGCATCGGCGTGCCGCCTGTGGCGGCCAGGACGCGCCTGCTGGCGGGCCTCCTGCTGACGCTCTGCTCGACGCTGGTGGCCTGGCGGCTGCTGCAGGCGCTCGCGCTGGCCGATGGCGGCGCGCTGTCGCCCGGTGCGGTGTTCTGGAGCCAGCTGGTCGGCGCCTGGCTGCTGGCCTGGGCGGCGGTCGAGCAGTTCGCGAACGTGCGCACCCGCCGGCCGCTGCTCGCCCGGGCGCTCGGGCTGCTGGTGCCGCTGCTGTTCGGCGCCTGGCTGCTGGTGCTGTGGGAGTGCGTGGTGCGGGGCCTGGGCGTGCCGCAGGTGCTGCTGCCCGCCCCGAGCGCGATCGCGGTGCGGGCCGCCGCCTCGACCTCGATCCTGTGGGCGGACTTCCAGCAGACCTTTCTCAAGGCGGTGCTGATCGGCTGGGCGCTCGGCTGCGGCAGCGGGTTCCTGGCCGCCATCGCGATCGACCGCTCGCCGTTCCTGCAGCGCGGCCTGCTGCCGATCGGCAACCTCGCCGCCGCCCTGCCGATCGTCGGCCTGGCGCCGATCATGGTCATGTGGTTCGGGTTCGACTGGCCTTCCAAGGCCGCCGTGGTGGTGGTCATGACGTTCTTCCCGATGCTGGTCAACACGCTGGCCGGATTGAACGCCAGCGCACCGATGCAGCGCGACCTGATGCGTACCTGGGGGGCGGACTACCGGCAGACGCTGTGGCGCCTGCGGCTACCGGCGGCCATGCCGTTCGTGTTCAACGCGCTCAAGATCAACTCCACGCTGGCGCTGATCGGCGCGATCGTGGCGGAGTTCTTCGGCACGCCGATCGTGGGCATGGGCTTTCGCATCTCCACCGAGGTCGGACGCATGAACGTGGACATGGTGTGGGCCGAGATCGCGATGGCCGCCGTCGCCGGGTCCTCGTTCTACGGCCTGCTCGCCCTGCTCGAACGCCGCGTGACCCACTGGCACCCGTCAATGCGTGCGTCGGGTGCCGGCTGACGGTTCCGGTCGCTGGTCTTTCCCGTCCCGCTCGAATCCGGTTCATCCCCTCTCACCCACCCGAAGGAGAAACACGATGCTCGACTCACCACGAATCCTCGGCACCCCCCGCACCTTGCTGGCCGGCGCACTTGTCACCGTGCTCGGCACCGGTGCCGCGCTGGCCGCCGACGAGGTCACCCTGCAGCTCAAGTGGGTCACGCAGGGCCAGTTCGCCGGCTACTACGTCGCCCAGGATCAGGGCTTCTACGACGATGCGGATCTGGACGTCACGATCAAGCCCGGCGGGCCGGACATCGCTCCGCCGCAGGTCATCGTCGGTGGCGGCGCGGACGTCATCGTCGACTGGATGCCCTCGGCGCTGGCCAGCCGCGAGAAGGGTGTGCCGCTGGTCAACATCGCCCAGCCGTTCGCGCGCAGCGGCATGATGCTGACCTGCCTGAAGGAGACCGGCATCACCTCGCCCGAGGACTTCCCCGGGCGCACGCTGGGTGTCTGGTTCTTCGGCAACGAGTACCCGTTCCTGTCCTGGATGAGCAAGCTGGGCATCCCGACCGAAGGGGGCGAGGACGGCGTCGAGGTGCTCAAGCAGGGCTTCAACGTCGACCCGCTGCTGCAGAAGCAGGCCGATTGCATCTCCACGATGACCTACAACGAGTACTGGCAGGTCATCGATGCGGGTCTCACCGAGGACGAACTGGTGGTGTTCCCCTACGAAGAGGAAGGGGTGTCCACGCTGGAGGACGGGCTGTACGTGCTCGAGGAGAACCTGGCCGACGAGGCGTTCGTCGATCGCATGGCACGGTTCGTGGCCGCCTCCATGAAGGGCTGGGAGTGGGCGCGCGACAACCCCGAGGAGGCCGCCATGATCGTGCTGGACAACGATGCCAGCGGCGCCCAGACCGAGGAGCACCAGATCCGCATGGTGAGTGAAGTGAACAAGCTGACCGAAGGTGCTGACGGCCGGCTCGACCCCGAAGCCTACGAGCGCACCGTGCAGACGTTGCTGTCGGGCGGTTCGGATCCGGTGATCAGTGCCGCGCCCGAAGGCGCCTGGTCGCACGTCGTGATCGACAAGGCGCTGGCGATGTAGCGCGTAGCCGACCGGCCGTCAGGTCGAAGGACCGGCGGATCGGTCCAGGGTGGGTGGGGTGGGGTGGAGCGGGGCGAGCGTATGCTGGCGCTCCCTCTCCGCCGCCCCCGTCTCCTCGATACCCCGTGAGCACGATCGCCGCGCGACACGCCCTGCCGATGGGCATGGTGGTCGCCATCCTGGTACTGGCCTCCAGCACCAGCATCATGTCCACCGACATGTACTCGCCCAGCCTGCCGGACCTGCAGGCGGTGTTCGACACCGACGCCACGCGGGTGCAGCTGACCATCAGCCTGAACCTGCTGGCGTTCGGGCTGGCGCAGCTGGTGCACGGGCCGCTGTCCGACCGGTTCGGGCGCCGTCCGGTGCTGCTGGTGTCGCTGCTGGCGGTGGCGGCGCTGTCGCTCGCCTGTGCCGCCGCCACCACCATCGATCAGCTGATCGTGGCGCGCGTGCTGCTCGGCCTGGCGGCGGCGGCCGAGGCGGTGATCGGGCTGGCGATCATCAAGGACCTGTACGACGAGCGCGAGCAGGTGCGCGCGCTCGCCCTGCTGGGCATGGTGATAGCGGTGGCCCCGGCCGTGGCCCCCATCCTGGGCGGGTTCCTGCACGTGCGCTTCGGCTGGGAGAGCAACTTCTACGTGATCGCGTCGATGGCGCTGGTGTCGTTCGCCTGCGTGTGGCGGCTGCTGCCCGAGTCCACCGAGCCGGACCGGGACGCCCTGCGCCCGCGACGCGTGCTGTCGGGCTACCGGACGCTGCTGCGCAATCGCGAGTTCGTGGTGCACGCCGCCATGCTGGGGATGGCACTGGGACTGATTTTCGTGTTCGTGACCGGTGCCCCGTTCGTGCTGATCCAGAATCACGGCATCGCGCCCGACCGGTTCGGCTGGTATCAGGCCTCGATCGTGGTGACGTTCTTCCTCGGCAGCCTGACCGCCTCCCGCCTGGCGGATCGCTGGGACGGGGAGCGCATGCTGAACACCGGCATCCGGGTGATCCTGGTCGGTGCGGTGGTGCTGTGCACGGTCCTGCTGACGCCTCTGGAGACCCCGGTGCGGCTCACCGGTGCCTACACCATCATGACGTTCGGCATGGGATTGCTGTTCGCCTCGGCACCCAGCCGTGCGCTGCGCTCGATCCAGGGGCGGGCCGGTACCGCCTCGGCGCTGCTGTCCGGTATCGAGCAGACCATCGCGGGTCTTGCCGCCATCGCGATCAGCCTGCTGTTCGACGGCACATCGCGACCGATGGCCTGGGTGACGCTGGTGCTGGCGCTGTCGTTGCTGGGGTTGATGCGCGCCGCCTCCGGTTCGATCCGATCGGCACCGAAGCGCTGAGCTTCTCTCAGCGCGCGGCCAGGCGTTCCATCAGCACGATCATCGCACCGCCTGCCAGCGCCAGCGTCAGCGCGCCCAGGGTGGTCGCATCCATCGGCGGCAGGAACCAGTCGTAGCCGGTGACCACCACCTTCGGCTCGTCGCCGGCGCGTTCGATGCTGCGCGTGAGCGTGTCCTTCCACGGCCAGATCACCACCAGCGAGCCGAGCACGAAGCCGCTCATCAGGGCCAGCGTCACGTCCTCGTAGCGGGCGAACACCCACTTCAGGGCGTGCGAGAAGGCGATGATGCCCACCGCGCAGCCGAGTGCGAACGGCACCAGGATGTCCAGAGCGAGTGCGCTGATGGCACCCAGTACCAGCGCATAGTTGCCCATCAGGATCAGCACGAACGAGCCGGAAAGTCCTGGCAGGATCATGCTGGAGATGGCGATCAGGCCGCACGTGAACAGGTAGGCGGGGGAGGCGTTCTCGCCGGCCGGTGCCAGGATCGCGATGCCCACCGCGGCCACCGTGCCCACCACCAGGGCCGCGATGCACGGTGCCGACCAGCGCGACACGCGTCGACCGACGTAGACGATGGATACCACGATCAGTCCGAAGAAGAACGCCATCGTGGCGCGTTCGTGGTGCTCCAGCAGCCACTCGAACACCAGCGCCAGCGTCACCACGCTCAGGGCGACGCCTGCCAGCAGCACGCTCAGCCAGCGCCCGTCCACCATCCGCCAGAATCCGGCGAGGTCGCCGCCGAACAGGCGGCGCAGCGAGGTCGGCCCCACGCTGCCCAGGGCGGCGATCAGCCGCTGGTACACGCCGGTGACCAGCGCGATGGTGCCGCCGGAGACGCCGGGGATGACGTTGGCCGCCCCCATCGCCAGGCCCTTGAGAAACAACGTGGCATCGGCGTTCACGGCTGGGCAGGCATCACTGGGCAGGTGTCACAGGGAGTCGAGGATCGGCGCGAGCCAGGGCTTGCGGGTGCGAATTTCCTCGGCCGACAGCCCGGCGAGCTCGTAGGGCATGACCAGCCAGTCGGCGGTCCGGTGGACGTGGAAGTCCGGTGCCCGCCCGGTGCGGTCGGCATCGGGGCGGTACCACACCACCGCGCTGCGAATGCGCTCGGGGGTGTTGTGCTTGAGACGTGAGGTCAACCGCTGCGTGACCGCGTTCATGGTCAGGCCCGAGCCGAACACGTCGTCCACGATCAGCAGGCCGTCCTCGCGGTTCAGCGTCTCCAGCAGGTACTGGGTGCCGTGCACGCGGATCTCGCGCTCCGGGTCGTCGATCGTGCGCCCGTAGCTTTCCAGGCCGCGGTAGGAGGTGCGCACCGCGATGTGGTCGGTGTCGATGCCCAGGTACTGCAGGCACTCC
>Ga0115031_1000222_pt1 | contig 40587 bp, 57 predicted proteins | sample Maine_Asex4_meta_FD_87301 | JGI IMG/M metagenome (GOLD analysis project Ga0115031, IMG submission 87301) | Marine algal microbial communities from Maine, USA - Maine_Asex4_metaG | ecosystem: Host-associated > Algae > Red algae > Unclassified | place: Maine, USA | collected 2015-01-05
CGGCGGTCGCCGGCGGGGCAACAGCGACGGCCCCGGCCGCTCGCGCCGCCCGTCGGCGGCGGTCGCGTCACCGCGCGGCCGACCCGCGCGCGGCCGGGGCCCCGCGTCAACGCTGCCGCGGCGACTCGGCGCGGAGGCTTTGTGGCCCATCGCGGCGGAAGGCGCCGCAAACGCCGGCAAGCGCAGGTGGGGAGGGAGCCTGTGGAGCTCGCTCGACGGCGTCTTCCCGCAGCCGCCGCCGTCTGCTGCGGCGGCGGACGAGGGAGGTGCGTGCCATCTGCGCGCCGCCGCGGGAGGCAAGGGGGCCGCCTCGCCTCCCTCAGGCCGCTGCCGCCGGGCGTCGCGGGTCGACGTGACTGCCTGCGGCGCCGTGGCCGCCCCCGCGGTGGACGGGAGCACGGCAAGGCTGCGGAAGCATCCGTCGGCGCTGCCGCCGGCGGGGCGGCGCGCCGCGCCAGACAACAGCGGCGGCGACGGCGGCGACAGCGACGGCGACGGGCGCGGCGGGGATGGGAGCGGCGAGAGCGGCACCGTGGCCAGCCCCGACAGGCAACGTCTGGCCAATTCGGAGAGCGACGCGAAGAGCGTGTCGGGGGCGCTCGCCGGGGGAAGGACGTCGTGGGACAGGGGAGGCACGGAGAGAGCGCCCAGGCGGCCGGCAGAGGGCGACTGCCGGGCGCCACCGCCGCCCCCGTGGGTGCCCGCTCGCCGCCGCCGTTACCGCAGCCGTCAGCGGCTGCTACTGCCTTCGCCCCGCCGCCCGTGCCTTCACGCCTTGTCAAGGTGGCTCTGTTGGATTTGAAAAGCAAGCTGCCATTACAGAAGGTGCCTGAACGCGCCGCAATTCTGGTGTGGCCTCCAGTGTCTCTGATCGACACTCTCGTGTCGGAGCGGCGATTTGGCAGCCCGTCTTCCTCGCCGCCACGTCCGCCCGTCGCCGGATAATCCCGCACTGTGCTCTCGATCGCTGTGCCGCCATCCTGCCGCCTGTCCTTTCGCCCCTTATGTTTCCAAGCACCTTGAGGGCCGGCCCTGGACGTCAACAACTATATTGTGAAGGAGGGGGTTCATACAACCATGATGTGCGGTCTGCAGGACCGGACAACAAGGGCTCTGCCGTGAACGAAGGCAACCCGAATACTCTGGGTTCATTTGTTGATAGTCTTGGGTGGACCGTATGTTTTTGACATTATTGTGATCAGCGCTCTGAGTTGAACCCAATGGTATGAAGAGATCCCATCCGACCGCTATCGGCTCGGGCAGTAAACCGCATTTTCTTCGAACTGGGCTCGTCTGATGTCATCTCATGCGCATGAGTGCCAAAGACAGACCAGAGACTTGCCTTCACACTGGGAGTGGACTCAGAGGCATCTCGCCTGTTGGGTAGGTGTCATGCGCTGATTGGCCCATATCCACTTCCGCAGGAAAAACTGAGGACGTGGAGGCAGTAAGTGCTATGTTTTCCAACCCCACTGCCGGCCACCGCAACCGCCAATAGAAAGCCAAAATGGTTGGACCAATCCAATCAGGTGGCTTCCTGGGCCCTGAAATCCAAAAGAGCCGCTGAAGGCGGTCTTGACTAAAGGTTTATTCCATGCATTTAGGCGCATGAGAAAAGGGATTTCCCTGCTGCTCGAGAAATGTTTTAACCACGAGAACTGAACGAAACTGGTCTCCGTGGCACGGGTACTCAAGGAAAAAAAAAGAGGCACTCAAAGGATCTTGTAGCGCTGAGATACACCTCGGTGTTTCTCTGTCCCTCCAGAATTGCGCCGTTTTCTTCATCTCTGCCGATCCGGAACTGGCTCTCACCAATTTCTGATGCAAGACAGAGATTGATCCGATCTGGCAACCCATGGAAATGCACATTCTCTCGGCCTGCTACGAGCATCACCTGCCCCCCACCACCACCGCCCATGTGACCAACGGCCACAAATGTCGTGCAGACTTCACCGCACCACCGAGGACACGCATTTTACTGCCTAGCCACGTCGAGTTACCGCCTGCAGCGTCATCAGCGGGCCATTTATTCCACAAAAAGGCGTTCGAGACAACCGTGGGATGCAAAGAAAAACCTCTGTCTATCAAGCCTATGGTCGTAGCCGCCTGAACGTGTGTCATAAAAAATCTGATGAAGTAGGCTCCAGGATGCGTCCATGTGAAGCGCCAAGGCTCGTATCATTGCCGAGTTCTGTGCGCGCCAATATGAGTCGCGCTCATGCGCTTTACTGAGTGGAATCGACCTTTAGGCGTGCCCCCCCCCCCTTCCCCCGGCCGCCGCCGCCCCAGGCGAAGCCACAGCGACCACCAACACAGCCGCCTCCGCCCATACCGCTACTGGAGTTGGGGCCAACGTGCGGTCGGCGGTGGCGGGGGATGAGAACCGGCCGCCTTTTGTGCCTTTCGCGGCCGGCGGCGGCGGCGGTTGGAGCCTCTCCCGCACCCCCGCAAAGAGATCTCGGGGAATTCCTGTGGGACCAAGCCACCGCCAACCAATCATACTGCTGGAAAAACAAAGCTGCACGAGCAGCACAATGCGGTCACGGCTCTTATCCAATGAAATTCGTTAAAGGACACATTGTCCCAGGGCAGCAACACCCTCCGCGTCAAGGTCTCTAGGACTGACACCGCAGTGCGGAACCTGTCAATCAGAGGCCAAGTTCACAGGCAAGACTGCTGGCGATGCGCACAAAGCCTTGCATCTGGATCGAAGACGGCCGCGAAGACGAGGCCGATGTCCGCCTCAGGCTCTCTTGCTGACAGTGATGTGGTCTGAGGAGCTTCCGAGCGTGACCATTCCCATACATGTCAATAAGTTGTCTTTCAGTGCACACTTTTTATGGAACTTGGCCGCATCCACATCATAATCATTGTCTTGGTCGTGTACCGGGCCTGCCCCCAGAACTTGATTGTGTGGCCAGATCGCCGACCTGCCATTCCAAGCTGTAGGCCGCGCACCAGCTGAGTCGCCACAAAATGTCGCTCTCGAATCACCACAAAGTAACCACCCAAGCACGTAGGCAGGACCGCCGACGATCGTCTCCAGCGCGGCTGTTGGAGATTGGGAACACGACGCAAGAGCAGCCGCCTGTGCTGGCTCGTCGGCCGCTGCGGCCGGTGCCCAATTCCTTGACGGTGCAATAGACGAGTCTTGGACGGATACGGCCTCGGCCGACGGCAGGTTCAACCCGAGAGCTCCTTCATTGGGCGATCGGGCGGAGACGGGCGGCGTAGACGCCCCTTCGGCTCCGGTCAGCTTTCGATCGACACGCGACACACACTTTGCGCCGCTCGTTCGGCTTTGCCGCGGCCTCATTGGTCGAGTCAGCTCTCGACCACAGCCACGACATCGCTGTCTGGCTCGGTACGTAGGTGATGGAACCCATGGTACCCTCCTTGTGCAGGAGCGACTTGCAATCCCGAAGTACGCAAACTGCTGTCGGCTTGCGGCGGACAGCCGGGACGCAGCAGCTGCACGACCCCAGAAGCACACCACTTGCGTGCACGCCAAGGGTGGTCTGCGCTTCCTCTTGCGCAGCGTACTGCGACGCTATGGGCGGCGAGTTCGAGAGGGTGGTGCGAGATGCTGGCTGGGTAGGCGTCGGTGGCACTTGAGGGGAAACGGAAGGCGTGGGACCACCCGTTGCATACAAATGCAACAGGCTTTCCCGTGGAGGGATTAGTGATCTCTTTTACTGATGCAAACAACTCAGCCGACGCATTGCATTCATACGTGCGGTGCAGAAACGCAAAGAAACAGAAGCCGCGGACGTTAGACATGGCCTGTACGACTGTCGGGGCAACGTTTGCGGCACAACAAGAAAGAAAAAGGGACTTGCGGGGTCTATCCGACCGCCGTCGTGCGCCGATCACGCTAATGCACTCAGATCCCAGTAACTCACATCGCCTCAGGGCCGTTCGCAGACTCTAACTTCGCTTTGCATAACGCCGGTGTAACGCCCGTAACGCTGCGAAAGAAACATGCGGGCCCGGTCAGCGCTCGTGAAAAATACACCATTCAAATATCAAAGAAAATAGACCGGCCTTACCTTCACGCAACGTCGACATCCCTCTGCGCATGAAGCCCACGTTCTCGGCCCGCGCACGTGCTCTCACCCACCCTACAGATTTCTCACGCGTGAGGCGGGTTGTTCCCAGGGACCCTGCCTCCGTCCTGTGCCATGGTCGGGTTTTCACCACAGTTGGAGACGCCGTGTATGCCCAGAGAGGCTTTTTTCCCCCTCCCCGGTACCACATTCCTGCCCGTGCCTCTTTCAATGGTGTACAAGCAAGGTACGGACGCAAGTTTTATCGAGCTATGTGTATGCCCCTTGGCGCTTTTTGTGACCTTGTTGACGTTTAGCGGCCGCGCCTTTCTCGGCTCGGCGTGCCAGCCGATGTGCGGACCGTGATTGCGCTTCGACACTTTGGCGGCGGGAGCTACATTGACATCGGCGCCGCCCTAAAAGTTCACTCTGCTACCGTCTACCGTGCGTTGTGGGACTTGCTAGATGCGGTCAACCCTTCCACGAGACGCCGTTCGCACGATAGCGCTTCAACAACGCGTTCTTGTTGTCATAAATTGACAGGCCTCGGCGCCGCAGCTCCTCCATGAGGTGATTAACAGTGACTCGTGAGGCCATGCTGAAACAAATGGGAGTGTGGCACAGCAACGATGAGGGTGGTGGTTTGGTTGAGTAGTCGGTGCGGGGAGCGGTGTGATGACGCGGTGAGGTCAGTGCCAGCCGAAGACGGGTGTTGGGTCGTCCGACCGGACACCCGAACAGACGCCAGTACAATTTCCTCATGTAATCGGTTGACCAAATGAGCGCAGAGTTGGGCTTGTCAAACCTCATAAAACGCCTGATCCGTGATTGACCAGTCAGGGTGGCGTTATGTTTATGCGAACCAGCATTATGCTAGTCTGCGAACGGGCCTCACTCTGCCTCAACTGTGGGAGTGCCAACCAGACCTCATGAAGGCACACTCAACAGGCTCCATGCTGTTCTCCATCGGCCGGAAAGACCAAAAAACCACAAAAGAAGCACAGCAGGGGCGAGGGGGGCAGAGGTGAAGCACTTGTATAGGAGAATAGAGCTCCAACAGGGTAGAGGGGGGAAGGGCGCGTGTGTACGTCTTTCATCGATACGCTTGGACGACGGTGGATCGGAAAAGTGAAGCGCCTCCGGATTGTGCATGCGGAGGGGGTTCACTGTACATGTTTTCAAGGAATCCATGATAAATTTCATTCCAGAAGACCGCCCTGAACTGGGGGTGGTGCAGTGTGCCACAAATTCGTCATTTTTCTAATTTCGCAACTCCGGGTTGCATTCCAGCAGACGATCGCCAGATCCGTCGATGGTTCTCGTGGACTTTTTTGATCGCGATCCGCCCAGTTATACAGCACGTGACATATAAACGGAGCGCACATAATGGAGCGCAGGTATAGCAGTTCTGGCGGACTTGAGCACCCAGGCGGATCGGCGGATCGGGCCTGGCGGAGGCTTGAAGGGGGCGCAGATGTGGGCGGTCCGGGGCGCACTCGCCTAAGGGGGTCTCGGGTGGGGTGGCAAATATGTGATTCCCTGTAGGCGTCCAGCGAGGTTGACTTATTCCACGCCCGAAACAGTGTGCCAGCCGAGGTCCAATATACCGGCGGAGCCCCCGGCCGACACAGGCCCGAGCGCGCGCTCGCGCTCGCTGCGACCGCAACGACCCGGGCGAGCGCCGCACCTGTGCTCGCCACCTCGAGCTGTCCGTACGCAGAGTGGGCGGAAAGGGACCGCCGCCACCCAGCCGTTCCCCCACAGCGGAATCTATTTTCTGGCTGCACGCCACCCCTCACGTCCCGGTTACGTCGGCTCGGCTCCGTCTGCCGTCCAAAAGCATGGACGGAGAGCCGCGACCCGCACCAGCGCGCACGGCAGCGGGTGCTCGCCGGGGCCTGCCCACCTCCTTGACTTCCGTCTGATGGTCTGGGCAGCACGCACCGTGTGACGGGCGCGTGCTCAGACCGCTCGGGCGGACGGGACGGCCAGCCTCCCTCTCCCCCCTCCTCCCCCCCGCCCGCATCCTCTCGTCTAGTGCCTCTCTCGCCCGCCCTCCCCTCATTTTCTGCGCCCTCGTTCCTTTGTCCCCTCGGCACCACCCCACCGACGCTTCGTATGGCGGCGCGAGACGGGCGCCGCTCTGGCGACTGCCAGTCAGGCGGGCCTCGTCCAACTGTGGCGAGCGCCCCTCCCCTGCATTTACGGGACAGCCTACCACGCGGCCTCTCCTTTCCAGGCCCCTCCCTTCTGGCGGCTCCACGGGAGTCCGGTTTGGCGGGCGGCGGCGCGTCCCGCTCGAGCAGCGCTGCCCGGCCGGTGCCGGCCCGGGTCGGTGGAAGAACGGGTGTTCGGTCGAGGCCCTTGCACGAACCGGGTGGGGCAACGGGTGGCCGCATGGAAGCAGAAAGTACGCCATACCCACGTGTACGGGCGGCTGAGCCAGCGCAGGCGCTTTCCCCCCCCCTTCCACCTGGCTCGGCGGCTACTGCACGAGCGGTTGTGCCCGAGTTGGTGGTCCCGCCGGTCGCTCAACTGCACATCACCCCCATGGGCGACGTCATGGCGGAGGTGTCAGCGGGGAGCTTTGTCTTTCAATACAGCAACCCGGCCTACAAAGAGATCAACCCGGTGGCGCGCCTGATTCTCGGGATGCCAGATGACGCCGCACCGGTAATCCAGATGGGTGGATTGCAATCGGGTAGGGGACGGAGCGCCTGTCACACCCCTGCGCAGGCAGCCCGCGCGGCGGCGGCGGCAGAGGCGGCACAAGCGGCCGACCAACGCACACAGGCCGTGGTTCGGGCCGACCGGCAGGCCTACGACAGCCTGGTCGTCCTAGCCAATCACTGCCGAGTTCTGGGAATGGACGTCGGCTCTGTGCGCGCGGTAGCGCGCTAGGTGGTGCATCTTGTCGGCCAAAACAACCACCATCTGTCGGAGGTGGCACGGAGCGCGGCGTGCAGTGACGTGCAGCGGCACACGCACAGCGCCACGCACAAGGGCAGCAAGAAGACCATATGCACGTATGAGGGGTGCATCAAGCGCTTCTGTGCGTGGGGAAACGACTTTATGGAGGGCACTCTGGGTCTGATGCCGCTGAGCCGGCATGTGGTCTTTCAGTTCCTTGGGGAGGGGGCCAAACGGCGCCTCCCCTTGCCGAAGCGACGCCCCCTTCGCCCCCGCGCAGACAAGACTGGCGGCGACCGCCTGCCGGCGCCGCGGGGCCGCGTTCGGCGCGACCACTCCGAAGAAGACAGTGGGTCGGACAGGAGCGGCAATGGCTCCGACACCTCGGAGGAGGACTGCCCGGAGCGGCCGGCGGCCCCCAAATGTCAGCGGAGGGCCGCTGGTACCCCCCCGAGCGCCCCAGGTCGGCGACCAACCTCGGCAGCCAACCACCTCCCCCGCCAACCGGCAGGTTTTTTGGGTGCCTCTGCCATCCCGCTGCACTCGGTGAAGATTTTGGGGGCGCTCGCAACGGGGCCTTATCGGCGATCGGGGCGGCGCCTGCATCTGCCAATTCGACCGCGCCGGCCGCTGCCCGCCACCCCTTGAGCGCGTTCAATGAGCTACCTCCTCCTCCCCGCTGCTCCCCAGCGCATGGTACCACTGGTGGTCCGCCACCCCCCCCGGCTCACGACGTGCGCCTTCCTGCCCACATAACGGCCCCCCGCAATGCCTCTGATCCAAATACTCCCCACACCGGCGAGAACGTTCCCGTCGGACGGCTGGTCGGCCAAAGGGTGCTGCAAAACGACCTCAGCGCGCTCTCAAAGGTGTCCAAGCTGTTCAACCTGTTGTGGCACAAAGCCAAGTGCGTCTGCTGCAAGCGCTGGTGCATGGACGACTTCCCGTCGGCGGGCAGCTATCGGCCCGCCAAGGCCATCCTGGACCGTCGCAAGCGCGACGGCATCCTGCAGCAGAGCGCTGCTGGGGTGGCCAAGGCTATTGGCAAGCGCAACGTGTCAGTGACCGACCAACAGCGGGCACTGACATCCAAGGGCATGCTGCTGGGGCAGACGACAGAGCTGCAGCTCAACGCGTACCTTCGTCTGAACGCCCTGTGGATCCTACAGAACGCGTTGGAGGCGCGCGGGGAGACGGTGCGCGGCCCGACGTGGAGCGACATTGCGCGGCGGCTTTTCGATGGGATATTTTCCGCCAACGGCAAGGACCTTGATGTCCTTTGCTGCTACATTTCTGCCACCCAGACGACCGAGGGACTCGTGCGGAATTTCGGGGCGCTCCCGCACGTGGAACCGTGGCTTTGCCCGTTATGAACGGTGGCGGATGCTTTGAATGCAATGTTTCACCCCCCCGGTGGCGACTCGTCCAAGCCGGTTTTCGACTTCGCCCCGATCTTCAAGCCCGACGACGCGGCGCTTGCGGCCGCTGGCGTTCAGTCCCGGCATTTCCGTGAGGCCGGCAACACGTACGGCTTCCGCCGCTGGTACCGCGTGCTGGTCGTGCCCAGCGCGACAAGCGGGCCGCTGAAGGCAATGTCGTACGAGTACCACAACTCTCACCTCAAGGCGGTGATGATGGCGGCAGGAATCTCCGATTGAGCCTCCAAAACGCACTTGGGTCGCAAGGCGGCGGCTCAAATGGCCAAGGAGCGGGGCGTCTCAGACGGTGACAACCGGGACCATGGCCGCTGGAACGTGGGCATCGGCGAAGGGGCGTATGACGGGCCAATTCCGAACCTCAGAGTGCTGCTGGCGCCATCGGGGCGTCCGATTGACTGCGTCACACCGACGACAGCGCGGTTTGAGGTGCCAGTGCCGGTTGTGCTGCAAGACAAAATCTGCACCTGGCTAGAGACGGAGGAGGCTGCCCTTGCGGCGCGCATGACGGCGGACGCCAACGCGGTCGACTCGGCGCTGAGCGACTTTTTAGATCTCATCCGCATAGAACGGTCCGTCTTTTTCCGGTCGTGGGCGGCCCGTATCATGACGGGGAGCGTGCCCGCGGATGCGGCCATCCTCGCTAACCCCCTCCTCGCCAAACAAGAGTTTACCAGCTTCTGCATGCTGATGAGGAGCGCCTTGGAGGCGGCAGGCGACGTCGCCACAAGTGCGGTCCAGCAGGTGCTGCCGCAGCTCTCAGCAGACGTAAAGGCGGCAGTGGAGGCGGTGGCGGCCGGGTCCGCGGCCGACGCGCTGGAATTGGTGCGCTCTCTGTCGCTGCAGATGGACTACATCGCGGAGCGCCTCCAGAAGTGCACGGCGGCCGGCTTTGAGGACCTGAAAGAGCACGGCCACCGGCGATGGAGGAGGAGAAGCAGCTGGTTTCAACTGAGATGGCCCGCACGCGCTCGCTGATGGCACGGACGGTAGCCGTTGGCGCGGTGCAGGATGTGCACGCCCGCGACCTGCTGATAGAGGATCTGCGGCGCCCTCCCCCGTCGGGTTTGGTGGCCCGCTTCGGCCGAGCAGACTGTGGTCGAAGCAGGGGCGGCGGCAAGCATCCCGGTGACCATCACGCCAATCATGAAGCAGGTGGAGGTGCCAGCGGCTTTGTTACGTGATAGAGAGAGCGTGCGCACGCTGCAGGCCAAGGGAAAGCTAACCGGGGTACCCCTTTTCAATGCGCACGGGGAGTGCGTGCCGCTCTGCGCCAAGCACCCATTCTTCCCAAGCATGGCGAATCGGTCACGTCACGTGAGTCATCCTGTTCGCGGCGTTGTCAACGGCTCGCGTGAGAACCCTAACAGGCGCCCCTTGGCGAGCACACCAGGGTTCGGAGAATCGACCCCGACTGAAACCGTAGTAGGATTCAAATCAAGTCCGAAGATCATGTGGTTTTTAGCGGTGGTGAAAGGTAATAATTGCATGAGAATGGCGCGCTCATTTGGCTTCAACTCCGCTGTCGGTCGGAATTGATAGATACCCATGGCAACTCACTCATCTGTTGACTTGGGTGTGGGTGCCAGCCGCCTTATTGCGTACGGGTGCGGGAGTTCAGACACTTACACCTGTAAAATCACCTACCCACAAGATACGTATGGTAGAACTTGATGGGGACCCTACATGCATCTAGTACCTGGATGTACCCCTTGGGCCCTCAGATGTTGGGGACATGGGTGTCAGTGCAGTCTGTCCCTGGGTGTTGGGGTACCGACATGCCGCGCACTACTTAACACGTGACTGGGGTTGAGTAAGTGCCGACTCGCACAGTCAGAGTCACGGTGCCCGTTATGGGCAGGAGTCCCCAATTTATGTCAAACAACTGGGGGATCTCCGCGTCCAGGGGCGTCGCGTTCATCTCTGGGAAGAGTAGCGCTTCCCGTCTTGGGAGACGCACGACCTCGAAACGAAAATGATGCGGAGGGCTGCCTCAAGCCATGCGTCGAACCAGATATGACTGGCCACCTGATAGGTGGACCTCGTCAGTATGGCCACCAAATTCCGGCCGTCTAGCCGCTTCGGAAGGGGCGCGTCCCGAAGGCGGATCCCCTTGGGTCGGGGTTGGATGCGTACTGGAATCACCTGACCGCCCCGCGTTTGGTCCACCGGTCTCCGCGGGGAGGCCCGACACCGGTAGTTACTCGTTTCCCTCCTCGAAGTCAGAGGAGTTGGCCGATCCGCACTCGGGCTCGGCCTGCGGTTCACCCTTCTCAAGCGGCGTCGACTCCTCGCCGCTTGAGCTGGAGTCCTCGGAGGGACTGGCAACGGGTACTCGCCGGCCCATTCTCTGGGTATCGTGGGAGCCCGAGGGCTTCCCAAGAGGGGACCAGAAACTGGCCATTGCCAACTGGTCACGTAGGCGGACGTCCAAGGCGGGGCACACCTCGGCCCAATGACCCACCTTGCCACACTTCCAGAAAGGGTACTCTCCCGCCCGGGGTTTTAATCGGATATACTCATCCCTATGTCGGGACCGGCGGCGTGAGCTGTCGCCGCCCCTCGAGAGTCGGGCCGTCCGGGGCCCCGGGTCGGATCGCATCGTATCGGGCGCCGGGAATAGGGGCGTCCACGGCCCCGACGACCCGAACCGGGGCGCACCGCGGTGAGTGACGCCATGTTCCCCCTGTAACCTTGGGGGGTGCGGCCACACGAGCCTTCCGCCGGAGCAGAGCCTCCTTCTCGAGCACTTCTCGCTCCTTGGTCCTCTTCTTAAGTTTCTCGAGTCATAGTCAGCGGTGTTCGTCGTCCTTAGTCTGGGCGACGCGATCTAACTTCCCCATAGTCATTCCGGGGGTGTTCCGCCCCTGAAAAGTGGCGAGCGTGATGCGGTGAACACCTCCACAAATCGCCCCTTGAGCACGCCATTCTCCGACATGAACGCGCACTTGGTGTTGAGGCGGCGAAGACGCTCGGCGAAAGACAACTCGTATTCGTCGTCCCATTGGACCGCGACGTGAAGGGTCTCAACAAGAGTAGCCACTGAGGCCGCATCGACGTCGCGTCGAAGCATCCAGTTGATAAGCTCCAGGCAGAATGTGCCCTCGCCGAGGAAACCCGCCCGACGAGTTGGCAAAACCATAATCACCTCTGACTGCAAGGTTTCTTCGTAAAATATTGAAGGATGTAGAAGGCTTGGCTTTCGGAGATGTCGTTGTCGTCGCAGGCCTTGGCGAACTTGTGAAAGAACTTTGTGACATTGGCAGGGCGGGAACTGTCCCACTCGGCGCGTACCCCAAAGGATTGAGTCACGTCCTTCTGGTGCCGGACCAAAGGACGGGCGTGACGCCGCGGGTAGACAATCAACTTGTTCTCCAGAGCGTAGGTCTCACAATTGAACATCATCCGGTAATACGGGTGCCTCACTTCGACCTACAGCGGCACCACCCGATTCGGGCGTGTCGGGGTGGCTTGAGTCGGCCACCACTCCGCCTCCGTACCGGTCGCGAGGGAGCGTTCAGTCGGGAACCCCGGGTCAATATCCCGGGGTTACTCTCGCATCGACCTCTTGCTTTGCTCACCTCCAGTTGAGTCGGGAGTCGGTAAGGTCCCCGGGTCCATACCCCGAGGGTCCTCCCTCACCGTCGACGGCGTGAAGGTAGCACGAAACGCACCAAGAATGCGCGCAACAGCTGACTCGTCCCCCGAGCGGGAGACGTCAGTGGTCGACGACGACGACGAGTTGTCGCGTCGGTGCCGACAGGAAGAGCGCCAGGCTCTGCCCTGGCGCTCAGAGGGCCTGAGCGCAGAGCCCCTTAACATCGTGACTAGCAATCTGGAAACTCCAGACCGAACGACCTCGGCCACGGCGTTTCGCCACTCGAGACCCTCGCCATCCCTGGCACCCCGTGAGCCTGGGGCAGCACGACAAGAGCTCCCAACCGCAGGCGCCCGTGCCGAGTCTGGCATCGACCCCCCTTCCCAGGCACCGAAAAGGGATCTTCCACCGGGTCCACGTGTCGGGGGACCGACACAGCGGGTGCCGGTGCTATGCTCATGCGCCTGGGCACCCTTGGCCCTCCGTGACCCTTGGGCAGCACGACAAGACCTCCAACTCGCAGGCTCCCGTGCCTGTGATGGCACAGACCCACCGTCCCACGTGGTAACGGCGGGCAGCTGTCATACGCCGAAATGAATGCCACCACCCGACAGGGCCGCCGCGAAGTGAGTACTACCCGAAGGGGCGCCCGCCGGGGGGCGAGTCCAAGTGCGATCGAGGCCCGAGGGCCAGAGAAGAAACAAGGTCGGCTGCCCACGGGCACCCGCATCCGTTGTGCCGGCTGTGGACTGAGCAGTAGTTGGGTGGATGCGTTACTTTACCCTGAGAGCGGACTGAGGCGCGACGCCAGCAGGCTCTTAATCCCTCCGTGAGCCTGTCTCGCCACGTCCTCCCGGCGCACCCCCCGCCAGCGCAGTGCTCCGTCCCTTGAAGGGTACACGCTCTCACCACCACACGAATCGCGGCGCCCCTAGAGGAGCTCACGAGAATCTCCCCGAGCTCAGCTCCAAAGTGAGCTGCCCTCGACATAAAAAAACAACTACTTACATCACACACGTACAGCGATTCATGTCAATGGCTCAGCCAATCAATCCGATGACCCCATAAGTACTCCTGGAATGAGCCAGGCAGTCCGCGGTAGCTCCGAGTTACCTACGCGGGCTTGGGGGGCTGCCTCAACACTCACTCTGCACCCCACAGTCCGCGCCATGGAGCCTCAGCGCGGTCACAACTTGTCTCGACCGGTGCGGCATCTCCCGCAATCATCCAAAGTCGAGAAAAAACCCCAGTCGATCCCCAGGTCCCAGGTGTAACACGCGCAACATCGACCTCCGCCGAAGTCACGAAAATTCACCATCGACGTGAAGCAGACGTTGCGGTGAGAACAGCGCAATCGGGCGCGTCTCGAACGGAGACGATCCGGCGCATCGGCGGCCCGTCGACCGCGGCTCATTGACTTGGCCGAAGATCGGCTGGATCCACGGGATCAGTACGCCTAGTGCTCGATACCACATTCAACCAAATATCGACTTGCACCAGAGCGATTCGGGCCCGACCGGCCGACTTGGCCCGAAGCTGGAGTCTTCCAGCAGCGGGGCCAAGACCACAAAAAAAGTCGACTTCGCCAAACTCGACTCGACCTGCCGGAGCTATAGGCCAACAGCTCCCGGCCGAAATCGCCCAAAATCGACTTCGGCAAAATCAAGTCCGGTGATCGCCGCGAACCCGCGGCTGCGCCGCTCGTCGCCCCCAGTGGCGCCACAGCGCCCCATGATTGTCCCAACCGGCCGTCCCCGCAAGGCAACAGCGTTCCATTGCTGGCCCAAGGCAAGTGGATGGTAGCGCAACAGTCCACGACCGGCAACGGCCCGCGGCAGGGTCGACGGAGGTCGCTGCCGCGAGTCCGAGCTCGTGCCACTGGACGGCTCCAGTGGCGCCATGGCGCCTCAGCACTCCCGCAACAGGGGGTCGCCAGGACCGTCGCCCCGCTCAGCCGCGCGTCTTCACCAACCCCGACGGCAGCCCGAAAGGCCGTGAGCGCCGGCGACAACAGAGGCTTGGTGAGCCCATCCGCCTGCATGTCGGCGCTCGGGAGGAAGTAGAAGGCCACATCCTCGCACGTCTCGTAGTCGCGAACCATGTGGTAGGCGACGTCGACATGCTTGGTCCGCCCCGTCGCCTCAAGGTTGTAGACGAGCGCCAGGCAGGATTGGTTGTCCTTCCCCATCGCCACGGCTCGACCGTCGACGCCCAGAGCCGACAGCACCTTGCGTAGTCATCGCGCCTCTTTGGTCGCCATTGCGGCGCCCACGAACTCGGCCTCGGCCGTCGAGGGGGCCACGGTCGACTGCCGTTTTCTTGCCCACGCAATCGGCCCGCCATTGCTGGGGAAGACGAAACCGGTTGTCGACCGACGACCGTCCATGTCACTGGCCCAATTGGCGTCGACAAACCCTTGCAGCGGCTTGCTGCCGCCGTAGACCACCCCCAGGCGAGTCGTTTCGCGCAGGAAGCGCAGAACCCTCCTGGCCGCGTGCATGTGGTCCTCCTCAGGGCAGGAAATGAAGCGCGACAGCACCCGCACGGCAAAGGCGATTTCTGGCGTCGTCGTGGTAGACACGTAGAGGAGAGAGCCAGCCAACTCGGCGTAACGGTTGCCTTCCGGCAGAAGGATCGCCCCTGTCTTGGCCAGCTTGACCCCCGATGCCATCGATGTCTTGTTTGGCGTCGCCTTGTACATCCCGGACGCCTCCAGCAGCGTGTCTGTGTGCCCCGGGTTGCTCAACGTCAGAGTATTGGCCGCCCGGTTGCGCAAGACCTTCATGCCAATAAAGTCCCTGACCTCCTTCATGTCGCGCACCTCAAACTTGGCAGACACGAAGCGCTTAACGGCTTTGACTCCTTCTATCTTCTCGCCCGCCAAGATAAGGTCGTCAAAATACACGAGGATGAAGACGCGCCCTTGCACGGGGTGGCACAACTCGTAGAGGCACGGGTTTACCTTGGACCGGACCGCCCCCATGTCCTTGAGCTCTTTGTCGAGCTTGATGCCCCAAAGCCGCCCCGCCTGCTTCGTCCCGTAGAGTGCCAGATTCAGCCGACACATCTCCTCCAGCTCCTTCGGATCGACCCTGTCAGGGAGTTTGATGTACGTCTCCTCGTCCAATTTGGCGTTGAGGAAGGCTTCCTCATCGTCGACATGATGGACTTCCCACCCCGTAACTGCAGCCACAGAAAAGAGAGCCCGTGTCGTAGCCGCGTTAAACTCCGGCACGCACGTCTCATCAAAGTCGCGCCCCGGCACTTGATTGAACCCTTCGGCCACGAGTCGGGCCTTGTACCGCGCCATTTTGCCCTCCGCTTCGTGCTTGATGACGAACACGAATCGCGTCTTGACGGTCTCGTGCTTCTTGTTGTTGACCTCACTTTTGGACCAAGTGCCAAGCTTCTTGTTGGCTGCCACCTCCTCCTTTAAGGCTTGCTTCCACCGCGGCCAATCAGGGCAAGCACGAGCCTCTTTCTCATTTGCAGGCGGCATGTGCAGGTCGCAGCCAGCTGCATTCGCGGACTTCGTACCGCTTGCCAGGTACGCCTTGGGTTCCTTTTCCCACAATGCTACCTTGGGAGTTGGCTTTCGCTTTGAGCGATGAGGCTCTGTGCGACGCTGCCACTGACCGCAGGTGCTTGACCAACCCAGGGTGTAGAGTCACCGTCGCCGTCATCCTCGTCTTTTTCGCTTTCTTCTTCGTGAAAAAGAGGACTGCCATCTTCGTCGCTTGTGGAAGATTCGTCGGGGGTGTTTTCGTCCAGCGCTTGGCCCGAGAGCCGACGTCTCGACCTTAGCCGGGTTCTCCTCCATCAGCAATCCTCGACGCCCGAAGACTTGGTTTGTCTCGTCCTCCAGGATGCGTTTGGCCTTGCCACCGACGGTGTAGCCGACAAAGAGGCCGACGCTGGTCCTTGGATACAGCTTGCGATCCTGCTTCTTGGATTTAAGCGCGCACGCCCGACTCCCCCAAACGCAGAATCCCGCATCGTCGGGGCGTTGACCCGTTGGAGCCTCCAGCGGCGTCCCATCCAGCCCCGCCTTGGGGGACCGGTTCAAAAAATGAACGAAGGAGGCCGAAGGGGCAGCCCACAGCTCTTCCTCTGCTCCGGCATCGATCAGAGCCGCACGAACGCGCTCCATCAGCGTGCGGTTCACCCGCTCCGCTTTCCCGTTCTGCTGTGACTTGTACGTCGCCGTCGTCTCGGACGTGATGCCCTTGTCCTCGTACCATGCCTTCAGGTCCTTGGTGACACTCCTTGGCACCATCATGACAGACGTGCTTGACCTTGGTCCCCGTCAGTGTCTCAAGCTGCTTGATACACGACTTGAGCACGTCCGGGGCCATCGCTTTTGTCTTGATAGGCGTAGCCGTGACGAAGCCCGTGGAGTCGCCCAGCGCCGTCTTAAAGTATATGGAACCACCCAATGCCACATTGCGTGGGCCACTATTGTCGGTGTGCACCATGTCGCTCTTGGTTGTCGCTGTCGACGAGCGAGGGCTCGGCCACTGAACCATCTTGCCGTCCACGCACGGCACACAAACCGTGCCAACGATGCGCTTGGCTTTTGCCACTAACGATGACATGCCGTCGACCATTTCGCTTGAGGTTCTCCCACCCCACGTGGTTGAAATGACGGTGCCACAGCTCCGCCTTTCCAGCTATGCGCGAGGATGCCGCTTAAGCCGACGCCTGGACCGGCGTCACATTGATCTCATACTGTTCCAGGTCGTTCACCTTGCCGACCACCGAAGTCTTGTCGAGCACCTCGCTCAAGCGAACAGCATCCCCGTCGCTGAGGATGTGACAGGCGTTGTTGGCGAACACCACCGCACCTCGATTGCGGTCGACCGCTCGAGCCGACAGCAGGTTGCTTCGAAGGCTCGAAACGAGCATGGCCTCCTCGAGCACCATTCGCGTCTTGGTGTTTCCTTTGTCAACGTCCATGGAGACGTGGCCGTGCCCCTCAATGGACACCATCTCGCCGTTGGCCGAGGTGACCTCGGCCGCGCATCGCGCCGTCCGGACGGTGAAGCCCTTTCTCCAAGCGGCCATGTGCTTGGTTTCGCCAGGGTCAAGCACCCAAGTTGATGAACACAAGGAGCTCCCGCAAGCCTTGCTGCTCCCGGTATTGCAAGGAGAAGCAGTGTAGGCCAGAGCGCCACCCGCGTACGGCCGGCCGCCGTGGGAGCCTTCACGACCACTCTCGCCGGGCGTGCCCTTGCGCTTTGCCTCGGCCGCCTTCTTCTTGTGGCAGTCGCGCTGCACGTGTGCCTTCTTGTTGCAGTGGAAGCACGCGACCGACTTCTTGTCAAACGGCCTCTTAAGCGCCGCTGCCGCAAAGGATTGTGACGTAACACTGCCAGAAGGCTTGGAAGTGCCGACAGAAAAGCTCCGCTGCTCGACTTGAAGCAGCTTAGCCGTCACGTCCGACATGACAAGCTTAGTGTTCTTGTTCGCCAACACCGTCCTGAGCATCCCATAGTCTGCCGGGAGGCCTGCCAGGACACGCAGCGCAAGCGTGTCGTCGTCCACGGGGTTGCCGATCATGGCGAGCTCGTCCCAGAACCTCCTGGCGCGCGAAGCAAATATGATGATGTTCTCGTCGCCGCCTTTCTTCAGGCTGCCCAGCTTTCCCATGAGCTGCAGCAGGTGCGGGTTGTCTCGCGCCTCGAACATGACCTTGAGCGCCTCCCACCCCTCTTTGTCCGTGTCCACTGACGTGAACGTGTTGAGATGCACGGGCTTGACCGAACTCTGGATGGTCGTCAGCGCCGCCTTGTTCATGCCGCCCCACACGTCGACCACCGGTTCGGAATTTTTGTCGTCGGACGAAGATGCCGGTCGGTCCGTCACGACGGCCGCCCAGAGCTTCTCCTTCTTGAGCTGCGCACGCTGGTAATCTGCCCACACCTTGTTTTTGTCGTCCAGCTGCGCGAACTGGGGGCGGCCATAGCGGCCGTGGTCTGCCATGTTGACGACCTCGGCGCTGCACAGCGCCGCACTAACGACGAAGAAAGCAGCACACGCCCGCCTGACGCCGGAACACATCGTGACCACAGCAACGTCGTCTCGCCAGCGACCGCAGGGATGACGACGGATACCACCAGCGACAGCAGAGCCCATAACCTGTGGACTGAGCGGTAATTGGGTGGATGCGTTGCTTTACAAGAGAGCGGTCTGAGGCGCGACGCCAGCAGGCTCTTAATCCCTCCGTGAGCCTCTCTCGCCACGTCCTCCCGGCGCACCCCCCGCCAGTGAAGTGCTCCGTCCCTTGGAGGGTACACGCTCTCACCACCACACGAGTCGAGACGCCCCTAGAGGAGCTCACGAGAATTTTTCCGAGCTCAGCTCTAAAGTGAGCTGCCCTCGACATGAAAAAACAACTACTTACATCACACACGTACAGCGATTCATGTCAATGGCTCAGCCAATCAATCCGATGACCCCATAAGTAGTCCTGGCATGAGCCAGGCAGTCCGCGGTAACTCCGACTCACCTACGCGGTGTTGGAGGGCTGCCTCAGCACCGGCACTTGTGTGGCGTTCATCCACCGACGATCCGCCTCCGGGGGGGGAAGACCCATCCCCCCCGACACCAGGTACTTCGACACCAGGAGAGGTCCCCATTCCTTCTTCCATCGGCCATCTACCCGGCCTGACTCAGCAAAAATTGGTGTTGTGGGGCGCCACCCTCAGCGCTAGGCACGTAGGAGAGAAGGATCAACTGGGTTCCCTTCAAGGCGGGTTAGCGCACCGCGACCACCCCGGGGAAAGTTGAGTCGCCGTCCTCCCCTGCTGCACCACCAAATGTGACAACACGCACAGCCCACCCCACCCAGTTGGGGAAAAAGCGACCCAGACCTTGTCGCCGGGTAGTCCTGCCGGTGAATACCAGCCCCGAAACGAAACCTTGAAAAGCACACACGCACAGCGTCGACAGGAAGAAGACGTCCCCAGCGACAAACACGAATTGGGAGACCGGAAGCTAACTCGCCCGCGTCAAAGACCGAGAGACAACACTTACGCCTCGCCCTCGGTCCCCGTCCGTTCCCCTCAGACCCTCCGAAACATTCCCTCAGACACCCCCGAAAAACCCTTGGCAAAACCTCCCCTTAGGGCCCATGGAGCCAGTTTCAGCGGAGGAAAACCGAAGCTTCGAATACCACCTTGAGTGAAGGCAGGGGAAGGGTGCTACGTGACACCCTCGCGACGCCTTGGGAATAGGGGCGCGGTGTAATGTTGTTCAATAGTCCAAGTCGGGTTTACACAAAAGTAGGCCCTTAACTGGGGGCCCGCTCGGGGACATACGAATCCGAGGGAGGTCTCGAGATCGCGGTTTTGGTGAGTGAGCCACGGGGTGATCACAAGTGGATCGCCACCGGAACGACTCGAAATATGCGGAACTTGGGCTCATTTTCCCTCAACGGGTTTGACGTTCGTCGGGGTCTGTAGCAGATCTCGACCGACCGATTTCCCGAATCGGCTGAACCCCTCGTGACTGGAACGGGGCCCCGCGCCGTGGCTTGACAAGTAGTGATGCAGGTCCACCGGCGGCTGTGACAGCTGCGGCGGCGGCGGCGGCGGCGGCGGCGGCGGCGGCGGTGATGGTTGCGGAGGCGGCGGGGGCTGCGGCGGCGGCTGGCCCGCTGCCGCCGCCTGCAACCTCCGTGACGTCCCCCCCAGGCATTGCCGCGGAGCTGCCTCTGACTACCCAGCAGCTGCCGCACATGCTTTCGCCGCCTGCCTCGATGCCGCTCAAGCGCAGTTGGCGGCGTCGATGGCGCTCAACAGCCCAATCAGCGACGAAGGCGGTGGCAGCAGCTTGGATGGTGGCTGCACCGGCAGCTTCGAATGCGGCAGCTCGAACGGCGGCGAGGGAGTCGGCCGCGGCGGCGGCGGCAGCGGCGGCGGCAGCGGCGGCGTATTCCCGCTGCCACTGCCTGACGCCACCGTGACTTCCACCCGGTCGCCGCCGCATCGCAGCTGCCGCCTTACTTCTAGCCGCCGCACGTGCGCGCGACGCAAGCCCAGACCCGGCCCACGCACAGAGAGAGATGTGAATCGGGCTTGGAGGCGCCATGAGCGGCGACAGTGGCGGCGACGGCCGCAGCTGCGGCGGCAGCGGCGACAGCGGCCGGCGGCGGTGGTAGCGGCGGCAGAGGCGGCCGCGAGGAAGGCAGCTGCGCCGGCGGTGGCGGCGGTGGCGGCCGGACCACTGCTGCTGCCCGCCACTAACGCGAAAAACTTGCACGCGCCCCGCGCCGCCACCGCCGACATGAAAATTGCCGTCGGCCCGCGCTGACGGCGACGATTGCGTGCAGAGTGGCCTCGCTTGAGGCGGTGGGTCAGCGCCGGTGGCGGCGTCGATGGCGGGGTTGGCGACCCGCCGTCGGAAAGCGACTGCTGGCGCTTCTCGGCCGCCGTCGCAGGAGCCGCGAGTTCCTTGGTCATCATGGGTCTACACCACGTGGACGGATTGGCGGGCTGGCGGGGGCGGCCCTCAGGCTCGACCGCGAACGAGGAAGCTCGGGATATTTCCCGCCGGCCACATTGGAAAGCCGCTCGGGGCTACCGGCGCTGTGGGCCTCCTTCCATCTCCACAAAGGTGTGATGGAACAGGAATTCCCACTCAGCGAGCCAAAAAAACCTTGGTATCTTTTCTGCTCCGCCCAACATCACGTCAGCTAATCTGCGGGGCAGGTAGTTCGCCTCGGTCACGAAAAATGTCAGCAGTCAGGTTAGCTCGCTGGCGGTCGTTCTCCTTCACTTCTTGCGTCTCAGCCTGAACAGCTCAAACGGCAGCCATGCCGGCGCCTGGCGAGTGGGCGAAAAGATTCAGAGAAGGGGGCGCGTTGCCGACAGTTTCAGCGTTGTCTGTTGCCGCAGCGACGCCCCTGACGCCATCTCCAAGTGCTGCAGCCCACGGGGCAGCAACTGCACCGCCGACGCCTCAGGCGATGCCACCGCCAGGGGCAAATGTTTCGGCGACAGCAGAGCCGCCAGTCGGTGCCCCACCTCTTTTTACTTCCTCATCATCTGACTCGCTGCCAGCATCACCACCTACGCCACAGTGAGTTTCATAATTACCCCTCACCGCACGTCGACGGTGACTCAAAACTTTGCTACGGCGCCTCGTCACACACATGAAGTGCAGAACGCAAATGTCCCTGTAAATCGTGACAAGCTGCGACACCGAGCGATGACGCCCAGGGTGGAGCGCAACATGATGGTGCTTCATGAACATGCCGAACAGCCTCCCCACTTCCTTCCAGATGGCCTCTTGGAAGCGGTTGAACAGCTTCTGCTCCTTGAAAGACGGCTAGGAATCTCGATACATCAGAAACGCGTAGCGTAGGTGAATCCCTTCGACAACGATGCAGAGTACCGTGCGCGTGCGGCTATCGATTGTAAAGGGCGTGCCGCGCCGCGGGAACAGGCCGGAAGTGCCGTCGAGGTCAGCACCGACTGCTGCATGACATGGATGTATTTAACTACGGTGGGCCCCTAAGAATAGGTGCCTTACTGACAAATACTCTTCCTACACAGCTTCTACGACGAGGTCCTTTTTGCCCTTCCGACTGTGCTTCGTCGCCGCCGACCCTGTCGGGCACTGCAGCCACTCAAAGAGGCAACAGTCGAGGGAGCCCATGAATGCCTGCATCCCGCGCTCCTTGTCGCTCTGTGTTATGGTGTGGCGCTCGTCTTGGCTCGGTGGTCGCAGGGAGGTCGGTCCCTATCGCTCCACTATGGGGTCCGTCAAAAGCTTGGTCGACTGAATCTGCGACCACATTCTGAGCTGGATGCGCTGGTAGCTTGCCCGTAGCTTGAATGCGTAGTTTGAAGAAAGGCTCGCCCTGGACAGGCAAACTGATACGCCGAAAGACGACGTGGTTGACACAGAACCGCGTCGAAAAGTATGGGAACTTGGAGATAAGATGCAGCCCGTCAGAAGTGAAGTGGTTTCGCGGAATGGCGTCCACACCAACCGCACAGTCGTGGCGCTTGCTGCCCGGGCGCCCCGTTGTGAAACCACGATGGAACTATCGTCGGGCGATGCGCTTGGCGCCAGGGCGTCGGCGCACCGCCATGAGCACAATTACGCGAGCGTGCACCACAGCAGCAACTTCCGCGCCGTCGTCCCTGGCCAGCAGGGCGTCGGTTGCCGGGACCCTCTCCTCCTCGACGTCCATTCTCAGAGCAGTGGATCAGACGACCTCTGCCAGTGGCGCGCGGGATGAGAATGGTGAAACGCACCAGGGACTCCTTGTGCGCCGCGAAAAGGGAGGATGGTGCATCATATTTTCGGCCGCTTATGAAAAATGTCACCGGCAGCCCCCTTGACTGGCCACAATCCACATCCTGGGCGAATTGGCCTATGGCATGCTGCTTGAAGGCTACTTCCGCATTGTTCATTTTTTATTGTTCGTTTGCTTGCCAGTCCTATCTGCCTGCCGGCACTTATTACGATCGCTTGTTATCGGACGGTCGATCGACCAATGACTTCGTTCATATTGAATCACCATGGGTCCGGAGTCGCCGTCGTGGGAACAACCCGGCTCCCCATCGGATGCCCTTGAACCAAAGGTATTTATTTCTCGCTTCGACGGCAATTGAACCCGCTTTATTCCTCGGCTAAATTTGGTCTCAGTACACAGGTATTCGATCCGACACTGCTGATACCTTCTTTGGCGAAGCAGCTGGAATACCCTTGCCTTCATCGTGCCTCGCGGCGCGGTGATCCTGAGAGCAACTTTGCTGATTCGTGGCATTGTGACGGTGTCGATACGGGCTGTGAGCGCGCGGGGCGCTTGCTATAGACTTATGGGCTTGGTGCCGGGAGCATCACGGTTGTGATCTTCGTCTGGGGCATTCAGTTCGTTTTCCAGGTCGGAAACGTTTGTCATGGTCCCAGTTTGTGTACTGGTGGAACCGGCGGCAATCGGCGCGTCAGAGACGGCAAGCTGCCAGCTGGCTGACGGACTCCGGGCGGGGTATACTCCACCTCTGCTGCTTGCGAAGCCCCAACGGACGGTGCTCCTACCCCTCCCATTCTTGCATATCAAGCCGCCGCCGGGCAGTTGCAGGTGGTGGAGAACATGAGGGCGGCCGTTGAAGCACTTCAAAGACGCCTGATGGTCAAAAAACCGACTATCTAGTCTCTGGCGCGCGCCAATGACAAGTTCGTTGGCGACGTTGCGGCCCTGCGCAAGGTCGATTCCCACGTGGAGCAACGCCGTGTGGCAAAGTCTCGCCGTCAGTTGCGCGCGAGGTCGTCCTTCGGCAAAGGGCCAACTTCGGCTTCGTCGAACTGCTCACGACGGGGGTCGTGCAGATGCCCTAAGGGGGACCCCACGGAAAGACGCCCGCCCCAGCTTTCACGGCGGCCGTGTACGCAGAGGGCGTGGTGGGGGCAGTGTCAGGTACCCGGTGCGACCTTACGAAGGGGCAAACACCCGGTGCGGCTACGCCAACTGACAGGGGGCATGATACCCCGGCGCGATCCCGGGACCCGTCGAAAGGGTGTGCCCTGCCGGGCGCAGCGCCACCCACGGCCCCTCCTCAAGTGGAGGACGTGGACCTACCGGATGCCGACCAGGGATTGGTGGAATCTGAGACTTCGTCAGTACTCCGATACAATCCATGAAACTACATACTGATTGCATACCGGGCTCATGACAATAGCGAAAACTCAGTTACGGAACACATGAGAATTTCTGGAGGAGATCACGAGTCATATTGGATTGAGCAATTGCAACGATGCAGGATAAAATCCGATTATGACATTCGATGAGATCGCAACTCTGCTGGCATCGCAAGCGGCATGACGAACAAAGAAAGATCGGCCGGAGAGACGACTGCCCGGGTTCTGTCGCCATCTGGTGCACTCGACAGGACTGTCAGAAACACGTGAACTGGCGGCAGAACGAGTTCTCGCTGGCCCCATTTCACAGCGTCGCACCAGCAGTCGAGATACGTACCGCAATCTTATCAATTCTGGACCATGGTAGCAAGAGCAGCCGACAGTCCACACAACTGCTGACTTGCCGAGGCCCGAAGACCATGCACACACATATTGCCGGATGTGAGAGCGATTCTCAGCGTGTCGTTATCTCTGCGAGAATTAAAGACAGGCCGTCGTTGCTTCTGAGAACACCTCTCAGCCATCCGAGATAACGAAAGGATATGCACGTCCCATGGGCAAGCGTCATGAGCCACTCAATATCCATCACATGTTGGGCTTGAAAGTGACACATCTCTTTTCATATTGTCATGAGTTCGCATCCAGTTGTCCCCCCCGTCTGCTACCCAAAATAGCTGGTGCCGACTCTTTTTCAATTCATTTCCATTCTTTTTGAATGGGTCATCCCTGTTTCTTGCCTTCTCGATTGCGGAGTCCGCCTAGTCTGAAGAATGCTGAGCAAAGACCTCAACGTCGACCCACCTCCCGCCCGCCGCGACCTTCCTCAAGTCCTTAACCAACCATTTGGTATCTCCTGCCCCGCGATGATGACAATCGCGACGTCACGACTGTCTTCTGAAACCGCCACTCACACGCACCCTTTAGCCGCAGCTCATACCCCTCTACCAGCTCTTTCCCTAAGTTCCCCGTGCCTCATATGTTTCTGCATTCTTTGTATGAGTACGCACTGTGTGTTGTCGCTTAGAGACAGCACCAGCAACAGAAAGTGCTCCCTACCGAAAGCCAATATTTTTTCTTCACAGAGCAAGGTCGCAATTTTTTTTTGCACGCCGACACCCTTCTTTCCTCGTCGTTGGCTCTGGTAAATTCTGGGTCCTTTGTGCTCGGAACCTCGCCAAACGCAGAGAACGGCCGTCGACCGGACTTTTGGCGTGCCTGACGCACCCCCTTCCACGCCGGCCGTGGCGCCGACGCTGTGGACGACCGGCGCGCCTGCCTTTTCGGCTGCCGACGGCCGCCCGTTGAAGCGGCCGCGGTCAGCGCCGCCTCCGCTACCGCCGAAGCGAAGCACCACTACCGCGGCGGGCACTGAAGGCCGGTTGGATGACGCCGGGGGTTCGAGGCACCCCGCGACGGCCGCGGAGGTGGCAGCGGGGGGCGCCCCCCCGCCAGGAGGTGGGGATCGGTGCGAAGGCAACGGACCAGGCGGCTCTGGCAGTTGCGCGTCGGCCGACGGCACAAGCGGCGGCTGCACGTCTTGGCAGCGCCCGCTGCGCTTCCGTCGCAGCACCGCCGCCCTCCGCTGCCGCCACCGCGACGCGGCCGACGCGCTCAAAGCCCCCGACTTGGCCGGCCGCAGCTGCCGCTCGGAGAGTGACGCAGCGTGGCGCGTGGCGACGGCCGTGTCGTTGTTGTCGGCGGAGCGCCCGCGCCGCGGCGGCCGTGGCCCCCACAGGTTGGTGACGCGCTCGGTTGGGGGCAGCGATGATACGATTCCTGCGAAGCAAACTCCGGGTATATCTATTTAAATGCTTTTGCGATCGTTCATAGCCACCCATGTCAGCGCTTGGCGTAGCCGCATAAAAGAAACACACTGAAACGCTGACACGACTGACAGCAAGGGATAAGAGCGGAATCGATCACCGAAGCTCCATGTTAGACAAGAGGTGACGAAGCCTGTCACTTTGACGATGATGGTACACAGAGAATTCCTTATCGACGACAGCATCATGTTCGAAAGCCTACGGTTTATGCCAGTATCGCGTGCACAAACGTAGCGGTGGACGCAGATTCGAATGGGCGTTGCTGTCCTGGAGCCTGGTACGCGCAGAAAAGATTAGCCTCACGCATAGAAGCTCGGCAGACGATCAGTAGAAGGATGTGGTGGAAAAGTATTGCTAAACCATCCAGATGCCCTTCTCGGACCAATGTTGTTGGCTATCGACAAAAAGCTCATTGTTACTTTTGAATTGTTTCGCCGGATGTAAAACATGTATTCGTCCTTTCATTGCTCCCTGTTTGGGTGAATTCAAAGATAAGAACATGTGCGTGCATGAGTCTGGGGCCTTTGCCGAGAGCTCGTATCCCGCCCAATGGATGGCTGTTGTATATCTGTTCAGCACAGTTCTTCTCTTGGGGATCGGCTACAGTTCGGGAGACTGCACTAACTGTGCCAGCACGAGCGGGACATGTGGCTTGTTTGACGATTCGATCACACGCCTGCATATGAATCTCCAGGCGCCACAGCCGCTATCTTTCTCACCAATGTTCTTACCGGATAAAGCGGAGTCTCCCAAGTCCAGTCTGAGTACTCTCTTTTCTGGCACAAGGGCTCCGATAAGGACGGCTCTACTCTTTTTCCTCCGAGTTGAGTACGTTCGAGCTTCCAGCCTCAGCCCATATCCCGGATGGATACGTGTATCGTGTGCGAATATATCTTCCAAGAAGTTTTCCTCACCAACCACTGATGCCGACGCGGCGCTGCACGACCGGATTCGCCGCATGTTGGACCAGATCAAGGACATGTGGACGGGCCAGGGGCTGGCCGTCATCAAGTTTACTCAGCGCCGCATCAACCTCAACGCTGGCGCCTGGCCCGTCCGCATCGCGCCGCGCCGCGCGGGCCACGCGGCGCGGGAAGACGAGACGGACGAGGTCTGGCAGCAGCTGAAGGCGGACGTCATCGAATCGACGTCGTCGTAATGGAGATTTCCGGTCTCGCTGGTTCCCAAGAAGGATGGCACCCTCCGTTTCTGCGTCAACTACCGACTGTTGAATGTCGTGGCAAAGAAGGATTCTTACCCGCTGCCCCGCATGCACGAGTGCATCAATAGTCTCGGCGAGGTGACCACCTTCTCGAAAATCGATTGCAATGCCGGCTACTGGCATTTTGCCATCGTGCCCGATGATCGGGAAAAGACGGCTTTCGTGTGCCACGAGGGCGCCTTCCAGTACAAGCGTATGCCGTTCGGCTTGACAAACGAGCCCGCGACATATCAGGGGGCGCTTGACATCATCCCTTCCGAGTTGAAGTGACAAAGCTGTCTCATCTATCTTGAAAATGTCAACGTGACCTCCAAGACGGAGGACGAACATGTCGGCCATGTCTACCGCGTCCTGCACCTGCTCCGCGGTGCAGGGGTGACACTCCGCCTGCCCAAGTGCCTGTTCTTTCGTAAAACCATGAAGTACTTCGGGCACGAAGTCAAGCCGGGCCGGCTTGGCGTGAAGGACGCGCACACGCGCGCGCTGCGCGAGGCGCACTTCCCCACGACCCGGACGCAAGAACGGAGCTTCGTGGGGATGTGTAACGTCTTTACCCGATTTGTTCCGAGCTTCTCCCGGATGGCGCCGCCATTGACGGACCTTATGCGGTCCATGGCCCCTGTCTTCGTGCCTCCTGCCACGCCCCTGCAGCAGCAGGCGTAAGACCGGCTGAAAGAGGCCCTAACGATCCCACCGGTCCTCGCCCTCCCGCGGCGCGGGCGGATGCACGTCCTCGACGTGGACGACTGCGGGACGCACGTGAGCGCCGCCCTGCTGCAGGACCAGGACGATGAAAAGCTCCAGCCGGTCGTGTCTATGAGCCGGCGGCTGGTCACGAACGAGCTCCCGTACGGGGTCACGGACAAAGAGTGCCGAGCAGTTGTCTGGGAGTCGCTCGATCTCCGGCCCTACCTTGAGGGTGACCGATTCCTCGTGCGCACGGACCACGACTGCCTGTGGTGGATCCTCAACATCGAGGGCTCGGGGAACCCCCGCTTGGCACGCTGGCGCTTACGCCTGAGCGAGCTGGAGTTCGACGTCGCCTACAAACCGGGGATGACCCATTATATGGTGGGCAGCATCTCGCGCCTGGAGTTCGGGGGCAGCGGCGAGACGGCGTTCGATGACGCCAACCCCATATTCGCCGTACGGGCCAAAATGCCCCGGGGACGCCGCAAACACCGTCGGCGGCCGCATGGTCCGTGGCATCGACCGCGACGCGGTGCTCCCAAGCCCGCGATGGCTACTGCCAAGAGGTCGTCAAGTCCCTGAATGTCGGCCGTCGCGTCCCTTTCTTCGAGTGCCCCAATGGGATCCTCCGCCGACGCGCGGAACCCGACGGTGGACACCAGGTGGTGGTCCCGGCCATCTTGCAGGGGCAGGCCCTTCACTTGGAGCACGATGCGACCCTCGCGGGTCACCCTGGAGTGTCCCGCATGTATGCGGCGATGCGGAAGTATCACTACTGGGATGGGATGGCGGCCGACGTCGTCTTTTATTTGAAGAAATGCGACAGCTGCACCCGACAGCGGGTTCGGACCTTGGCCCGGCGCTCGCCCCTCACCCTGGTCCCCGTCACGATGCTTTTTCAGGATATGGCGGTGGACCTCTGCGGGCTCCTCAGCAAGACGTCTGTCAGCCATCGGTTCATCCTGGTGATCACCGATAGGTTCACCAAACTGGTGCGAGCCATCCCGATGGACGGTGCGTCGGCGGTGGACAGCGCCTCAGTCGTCCTGAACAACTGGGTGGCGGCCTATGGTTTCCCGGATGGGCTACTCTCTGACGGAAGACCCCAGTTTACTAGCCACATCTGGGGCCAGGTTTGCAACGTTCTCTCTATCGAGCCCATTGTGACGTGCCCGTCGCACCCGCAGACAAACTGGCAGACGGAGCGGTTCAACCGCACGATTCAAACGATCCTGAACCATGAGAGCATTGTTAACAATACGATGATATCCCCATATTCAAGCCACGTTGAACAACGTGTACCAGTAAGCACCTGAAGTCCGACGTAACACCACTTTTTAGACGAAGAAGCCCTTTTTTTGTTCGGGCCATTGAAATCGAACTACCTACTTGATTCTGGCTTCCGCTGACGAAGAATAGCTGTGCGGCTATCTCTTTTCTATTTCGAGTCGGAATAGCTTTTAGGATAGCCGAGGCTACCTCACGGGGGCCTCTGATTGGCCCATGTAATGCATCAACGACCCGTTCCACAGCAAATAGTAGCACGTGGCTGCAACGTGTGCGCCACGTCTGCAAGATTGACTGCCAGTTTCTTCTGGGCAGAGGTGGCGGGAACGTCCGCAAGAGCTGTCGTGCATGGCAATGGTCCTACAGTGACGTCGTTCTAGGCGTGGTCGTCATCAAGCGCTGCACATTTTGACCTGCTTCTGTGTCCATCTGCCGACGAGCGTTCTCTGCGCCTTTGTTATGGTTGATACAGCTGCTCAACACAGTTGTCATCTGCCGCTGCAGTGAATCAAGTCCTGGCAGAAAATATCGTCTTGCTTAGGCCCAGACAAGGCCTGGTATGAGGAAACCTGCAGGTACTTAGGCTCATGACAGCACAGCAGCCAACCGCTGACGTACATGTGGCTGTCTAAGGACGCGGACTTGGTTCTAGAATGGAATACCCGATAGCGATAGCCTGAGTTGTTGGCAATGCTCTTACGTGGCGGAGCATGCGTGATCGTGTGACCAACTCCTCGGGGCCTTTACGCTGGCGTGTAGTAGTCGCCCGCACCGGAGCACCGGGGTCGCCCCGTTGGAGTTGGTCAATCCCATGGGGGTGTCGAGCTGGGAATTTCAAGGACGTGCCCAAGACCGGGGCCTACCACCTCACGGCGAAGCGCGGCACCGCCGCCGAGAAGCAGGCACAGGCCGTTCTCCTTTCTTTTCTCGTGCAGCATATCCCGCAGATGCGGGCAACGCTCAGGGCGACACAAGAACGTTACAAGCGCGACCACGACAAGCGCCTTGCGCTGCGCGCGGAGAAGGTTACAGCGAGTGGCTGCGCGTTGCTGCGCGACCACGCCAAGAAGGAGGGTTCCGGCGAGAAGTTGACGCACGTCGTATGCGGACCGTATCGCGTGGTTGCCACGGACGGACGCACGGTCCTCCTAGACGTGGACGGGGAGCACTGCCTCGAGAAAGTCGCGCACGTCGCTCGCGCGTCGAGCGCGGCCCCAGAGGGCCTCGCTCAACATTTCGCGCTGCGAGTGGCTCGTTCCTTCCATCGTCGGCGGTCGTGCTGAAGGTGCCTCTTTAGTTCCTTATGGGTGACACATTGGCGACACAATACGACAAAGTGTCGCCTGAGAGTCGTGCAGGATGGCTAAAATTTTCGCAGACGGTAGCACCACGGGAGCACCTCAGCGGCGGATAAGCATCCGGCCGTGCCGGTTTCCGGCATAATCTGCGCAAATTATTTTCAACTGATCTTGGTCATATCTTTCAGTACTATTTGGCGGATGCAGATTTGTTGATCAAATTTTGTGACACTCAATGACTCACATGCGATCAACCATATCAGGGGCACGTGTTGGGGCGGCGCCCTCCGCCGCCGCCCCACCGCCGGTGCAGCCCGCCACATTGCGGCTGGCCAACGCCGCCGTCGCCCTGCCGTCGCCCAGCGGCGGCCGGCAGGGCCGAGGCAACGTCGCCGAGTCGCCGCCGCCGAGTCGCTGACCCCGTCGGCTGCCGCGGCGCCACCTTGCGCGAGGTGCTTGTCGCCTGCTGGCGCGAAATCCGCTGCAGCCTCCGCGGCGCAGCACCTTGCCGCCGCTGGCGCCGGCCCCTCTTCCAGGGTCGACACGGCACTGGCGACGCCGCCCTTTCCGCAGTTGCGCGAACCTCCGTGGCCACCAAGACCACCGCCGCCGCCGCGTCGCTGTCGCCGCCCGCCGCTGCGTTGTGCCGCCGCCACCGCCGACACCGCGCAACCCCCGAGCATTTCTGCCCCCCCCCACGCGCCGACAATGACGCAGCCGAGGCCGCCGACTGCCGCATCGCCGCCGCCCCTTGTCGCCGCCGCCGCCTTGTGCATTGGCGGCGGCGGCGGCGACGCGTGTTGGCAGCAGCCGACGCCGCCGCAGCGCCCGACACCGCCGTGACATGCCGCCGCCGCCGCCGACACCGCGCATCCCCCCCGCCTGTCCGCCCCGCCAGGCCTCTTTGCTGCGGAAGGGCGCGGACGCGATTCCGCTCCTTGCCGCCGCCTCTGCTTGCCGCTTAACAGCAGCCGGCCGTGGACCGCGCCGGCGTTTCGCTGCCACACGTCACCGCCGAACCGCCGCCGCCCGCCGCCGCCCCCCGCCGCCGTCCCGCCGCCAGGCGCTGGCGCCATTTACCGCCCCGGCGGGCCGGCCTAGCCGCAGAGCCACCAGTGCGCCCTGCCGCCGCCACCTTCACCGCCCAGCCAACGCCAGTTTGCCGCAGCTACTTTCCCGGCGGCGGCCTCCGACACGGCCGCCACTCTTCTGCGGCGGAGGCGGACGCCGCCGTGTCCGCGGCCTCGGCCTTGACCCACAGCGGACGCCCCCACCGCCGCCCCGCCTCCCGCCCCCCCCTTCCTTTCCCGCGCGCAGCCGTCTCCTGCGAAGCCATGTCCAACGCCATCACAACTGCCACCGCGCAGGCCGCGACCAGAGTTGGGGCCAACGCGCAGGGTGCGGGGGCGGGTGTTCGGCGCCGGCCGCCAGGGGTGCCCTTCGCGGCATCGGTCGTGGCGGTTGGGTTCTCTCCCGCCACCCCACGTGCTCTAGGGGCATTGATGGGGAACGTGGCCACCGCCAACCAACCGTATTCCTGGTAACACACGGGTACACGAGCAGAACAATGCGGACATGGCTCGTAACCAATGAAAATCGTCTCAAAACACCTCGCCGCAGGGCAGAAACACCCAACCTCGGACGTCAAGGCCGGTCGCGGCTGTCCTCACCATCCCGCGCTGACAGTGATCTCGCCTGAGTGCACCACGGGCGAGGCCCCTCCTGAATTCGTGAAATTGCATCATTACAGTGATGGACAAACCTGGGAATTGGCCGTGTGAGCTTTATTCTCGTTGTCTTAGCCGTTGGACATGCCATGCCAACCGAATAATTGAGTCGCCAGATCCCCGACAGGCCGTTTTGAGTCGTAGGCTGCGGTTTCGATGGGGCACCACACTGTGTCGCCCTGAAATCGCTTGAAAGTATCCGAAGAAGCGCGATGGCAGAACCGCCGACGATGGGATGGGGGCCGATGGCCCGCGGTACGTCGTGGACCGCATCGCGGACCACGCGACGTTGCCCGACGGGACCCTCCGCGTCCAGGTCTACTTGACCGGATACCGGGGACTCCAGTGGTCCCGCCGCCGGCCCCCGTGTGTGAGACGCGTCGACCCTCGCGGGTAGCGCTGAGTGGGCCCAGTGGGCGGAGGCCCGCGCGAATGGTGCCGGCGTGGCTCGCGACGGCCGCGGGGGCCTTTCATGGCGCGACGACTTTCCGGCGCGGCCGGCGACGTGTCCGGTGACGGGTTGGCGCCCGAGTCGGTCGGCGGCGCCCGACTCGGGCGCCAACCCGGCACCCTACCCCCCGTCACGACCGCTAGGATCGCTGGGGGGGCGCTCACGGCCGCCACGCCGATTCCCGGGACGGCCGCGCCTGGCCGGCGGCCGGTCCGGGAGACGGTCGGGGCCATACGGCCACCGGCCGTGACGGTCCCGTATGAACTTCCGACGGCGGCCAGAAACACGGGGGCGACGCCAGCGACGACCGCTGCTGGGGCCCGGGGCAACGCCGTGGCGATGGTGGCTACCCGACCGTTGGTGCCAGCTCGGCCGCCTGTCCGCGCTTCGCGCGTTGGGACCAGGGCCTTTCAGAATCCGGATGTTCCAGCAGAATCTGGGATATATCCAGATACATCCGGATATATCCGTTGGTATCTTTTCGCCATCCAATCTGAGAGCAAAACGGAAGACACTTCTGGAAAGCTCACCGCATGCTCAGACTCTTTGTGGCAATACAGATGAACATAAGATGTTGCTGCGAACAGAAAGCCGCTGCGTACAAAACGGTGCTTTATCTGAATCATTATTCCGAAGCCCCTGGTTGGGACATCGGGTACGACAACGACGGTCCCGCGACGGGGCCGCTCGAGCTGCGCGTCAGGGGTCCCGATGTGACCCCCATCCCGGGACAGCCGGACATCGCCCGCGATTGTGGCTGTCCGCGTCGTGGACACCCCCTACCCCGTTGACGGCCACGGAGTGGCGAGACTCGCTCACGTCAGGGCAGGTCGTCGCCATATTCGGGTACGACCCGTCCGTCAACTGGGCCGCGGTGGGGCCCCGCGAGGTCACTGCTGCCGTGGTCGAGTACGCCCGCATCGGGCTCGCTGGCGTCGTCCCCCCCTGCCTGGAGTCCCCGCGTACGCGGGAGAAGCAGTTGGACGCCGCTTTGCGGCACGTCCTGCGCGCTACGGGCCGCTCCGTCCACGTGTGGCAGTATCGCAGCCACGACTGAGGTTATCGCCCTGGCCCCGTTCGTACCGCGTTTGTCCCGACGCGTAAAGCCGTCGTGCGCCGCGTCAGAAAGCCTCGGGCTGTCTCCTTACGCCTTCGTGCCTTGCGACCTGTCGGTGGCTCCCAAGCGGCGCGGCCGCTCTCCGTCCGCCACTTCGCGCCCCTCGACGGCCCCGTGAGAACTCCAAAAAACACCCACCCCCCCCCGCCGCACCCGGCCGCCGCGCCGACCCAAGGGGTCAGCACAACCCCAACCGGGGCTTGCGGCGTCCGGGGGACGCTCACGTCGCGAACGTAGTGACACCGTCGATCGACGACGGTTCCCACTTGGTAAGGAAGCAATGTGGTGGGTGTATGCCGGTTTGGGTCGTTGTGATACGGTACTCGGTTGTGCACGGCAGCCCAAGGCACCGTCCTCACGATGGCATCGTACTCCGCCAAGGCGTCGGCGACGGCGCCGTCGCCCGGCGCGAATTCGCGAACCGACAAATTCCCCGTCAGGAAGTAGTAGCACGGGGCCCGGTTGATGACAAGGTTCGTCTTGCGGTACGCGCGCAGAAGCCACAACACGATGGCGGCCGTCATCATGACGTAGGTGGTACCCTGACTGGAATGGCACGGGTACGCCTGCAGCATGCACTGCTGCTTATGAACGACGGGCGGGTACTCGTACGTCAGCATCCTCTGCGTCGCGCACCGCGCGGCCATCTCTGGCGACAAGGGCGCACGAGCAGGCGTCAGTGAGTCGGCCTCCAATACCAAGTCGGCCGAGGCGGTCGCCAGGGCCGCCGGGGCCAGGGACAGTAGGGGGCCTACTCCCCCGAAGTTGACGAGCGCCAAGTAATGGCCGAACAGATCCTCGGGGCGGTGGCACAAGCGAACTTGCATGTCCTCGAGGTAGGCGGTCTTCTCGTCGCCGGCGTCGAACAGCGGCTCCGCCGCGGGGTGCGGGACAAGGAGCGCCCGACCCGAGTTGCACCGCAACATGCGGCGTAGCCACCGCGCACTGCGGCCGACGGAGCGGACGAAGGCCGCGAAGTCGCGGTTGTGACGGTCCGTCACATGACCCCCACACTCAAGGAACCAGATTCCCCGGAAATAAGCCCCACTAACACATATTTTGAATTTTTCCGTTGGCGACGCACTTGTGATCACCTCGTGGCTCACGAACCACAACCGCAATTCGAATACTTCCCTGCGATTCGTAACCCCCACAAGCGGGCCCCTACGTGAGGGCCTTATTTTGTGTAAACCCAACTTGGATTATCGACTTCTGTTACTTCGCGCCCCTGACCCCGGGGCGCCGCGAGGGTGTCACGTAGCACCCTTCCCCCGCCTGTACTCATGGCGGTATTCGAAGCTTCGGCCGTCCTCCGGGTTTTGGGCCGCGTGGGCCCTGAGGGGAGGGTTTTCCGAGGGTCCTTTGAGGGTGTCTGAGGAGGGTTTTCCAAGGGTCCTTTGAGGGTGTCTGAGGAGGGGTTTCCGAGGGTCCGAGGGGAACGGATGGGATATGAGGATGAGGCGTGAGTGTCGCCTCGAGGCCTTCGACGCGGGCAAGTAAACTTCCGGTCACACAACTCGTGTTTGTTGCTCGGGGCGCCTTCCCCCGGTCGATGCCGTGCGTGTGTGCTTTTCGGGGGTTTCTTTCGGGGCGGGTATTCCCCCACAGGACTACCCGGCGACACTGTTTGGCTCGCCCTCCCCCACAACTGGGTGAGGTGGGCTGAGCGTGTTGTCATATTTGGTGAAGCAGCAGGGGAGGAAGGCAACTCAACCTTCCTCGGGGTGGTGGCGGTGCGCCAACCTGCCTCGGGGGGAACCTAGTTGGTCCTCCTCCCCTTGGTGCCTAGTGCTGCGGGCGGCGCCCCGAAACGCCAGGTTTGGCTGAGTCCGGCCGGGTCGATGGCCGATGTGGGGGGGAATGGAGACCTTCCTGGTGTCGAGGTGCCTGGTTCCGGGGCGGATGAGATTACCCCCCCCGGAAGCGGATCGTTGGTTGACGATCGCCACACCAGGGCAGGCACCACGGATGCGGGTGCCCGCGGGGCGCGGACTTTGTTCCAACCCCTGCCCCCGGGCCTCGATTCGACTGCGACTCGCCCCTCGGCAGGCGCCTACTCGGGTAGTACTCACCACGAGGTGGTCCTGTTGGGTCCTGGCACTCCTTTCGGCGTAGGACCGCTGCCCGACGTTACCACGTGGGGCGGTGGGTCCGTGCCACCACCGGTACTGGAACCTGCAGGTGACAGCTCTAGTGGTGCTCCCTCAAGGTTAAGGAGTGCCAAGAGTGCCCCGGCGCTTGACCACAGCGCCGGAACCCACGTTATCGGTCTCCCGGCTCTCGGGCCCGGTTAGACATCCCCTCTCGGTGCTTGGGAGGGGGGGGCAATGCCAGGATCGGCACGGGAGCCTGAAGGCGGGACCTCTAGTCGTGCTGCCCCAGGCTCACGGGGTGCCAGGGATGGCCAGGGTCTCAAGTGGCGAGACGCCGATGCCGAGGTCGTTCGGTCTGAAATTACCCGATCGCTAGTTACGATGATGAGGGGCTCATCGCCCAGTCCCGCTCAGCGGCGGGGCCGAACCCGACGCTCTTCTCTTCGGCGCCGACGCGACGACTCGTCGTCGTCGTCGACTACTGACATCTCCCGCTCGGGGGACGAGTCAGCTGTTGCGGCCCTACTTGGTGCGTTTCGTGCTACCTTCACGCCGTCGACGGTAAGGAAGGGCCCTCGGGGTATTGACCCGAGGGCCCAACCGACTCCTGACTCGGCGGAGGGTGAGCAAGGCAGGGGAGCTGCGCGAGAGTTACCTCATGGTATTGACCCGGGGTTCCCGACGCAACGCTCCTCCGCGACCAGTCCGGAGGAAGAGGGGCGGCGTACTCGAAACACCCCGACACCCCCAACTCGGGTGGTGCTGCCCAAGATTGTGTTGAACTATCCGTACTACCGGGTGATGTTCGATTGTGAGACCTTCGCGCTCGACAAAAAATCGGTTGCCTACACGCGGCACCAGGCCCTTACTCTGGGCCGGCGCAAGAAAGAGGTGGCACAGTCCTTCGGGGTGAACGACGAGTGGGATGGTTCCCCCCCGGCCATGGTCTTCCAGTTCTTGCGAAAGTGTTCAAAGGCCTGTGACGACAACAACATCTCCAAAGGCTCAGCCTTCTCCATCCTTCAAGACTTCACAAAGGAACCTCTCAAGTCAGAGATGATGATGGTTATCAGGCCCTACCATGGGTATCGATTTTGGTCGTGGATATTTCCCTTCGAACATCTTGGGACAGAGTATTTTCGCACTTTCGGAAACGCAACGTGAGTATTGGTATATGAAAAATCCAAGGATGTGGGTATCTGATACTCATTCATCACATATAATCTTGACGCGGGGCTACTTTGCGAAATGGGCGTCCACTTCTTGTCGAGATTTGACCGGGGCGATTTCTATGATTTTAGACATCATCGCAAGCGCTCGGCGAACGTGGGGATTGGTCGTTCTGACAGACTCGAGTGACAGCCTCGTACCGTGAAGCCTTCGTGATATGGCCCATCACTGTTGCCCTGACCATGTCGATGTAGCAAGACCCTCTGCAAGGATGGCTGCTGCACCGAACGAGTGCAGAGAGTGGGGATGTGCGTCGAGGGCGCGCCGCAGCGTCCATGGAAGAGTCTCGCAGCGCGTCCAGGGGGGGGGCAGCCTCTATCAAATTCCGAAATGGTGGGTCGCCGTGGGGGGGGGACGTGGTATGACGACGTCGGAACGTGATTCTCGGCCGGAAACGAGCCGAAGGCAATTCCAGGCACGCGCGTGCAATACCCTGGACCTCAAGGCGGTGGCGCGCTCGGCGACGCATCGAAACCGGGCACTCGGGGCGGCTCCATAGCCGCGAGCGCGCGCGGGGGCATGTACAGCCACGTTGCCGTGGTTGGGGGTGCATGGAGCGGGGAGACGGGTGCCGCCGCCGCCACCGCAGCGGCGGCGGCCCACCGGCGTCGCGCGATGCCCACGGGAGGGGCCGTCAGTCCGCCGCGCAGCACACCTGCGCACGGCGGACGGGGCGGTCGACACGGCGCACGGACAGGCGAGTGGGACCGACCGCGCGCGACGAGGCGCCTCTAACGGCGCAGCCCGATGGCGTCAGAAACTGCTGAAGAGCCGCCGCAGCAAAATCCGGCACGCAGACACGATCACCCGCGGGTCGTCATGGGCGCGTACAACCCCAAAAGTCTCTGCGCGTGGTTTCCGGGCGCCACTCTGGTCGGTGGGGGAAGGCAGGGGGGCATTGGCCGTCCGGGCCCTGTGTCCCCTGTGGCAGGACAGTCCTTCTTAACTACGTAATTCCATTCGCTGTTAGCGTCATTGCGAGTCTTTAAATGCTGACGCGCCCTCACATCACTGAGGAAACGAATGCAAACTGCCACCTCTGAAACGGAGCGCAAGTCTTCTGATATAAGCAAATGAGTGCATCACTACACTTTGAGAGAATCCTGTCCTAAAGGCCGGAAAAATGAGCCATCTGTTGCACAAGGGGGTGAAGGCGTCGACCGCTCGAAAGACAGTGGTCAGGGCTGCCGACCAGGCGTGGCAGACAGAGGCCACAAAAACGGGCAAGACAATGAAAAGGACGCAATAAAGAAGGAGCAACACGCACTTTCGGAAAGAGGCCACTGTGCAGGCGCGAGCATAAAGGAAGGAGAGGACAGCTGCCGGTAAGGGACCTGAGGGTGAACCAGCCGCGGTTTCGAGGGCGATAGGCACCACGCGAGATCCAGCAATAAGCAGTGCGGATGGCACCCACTTCTTTGTCCATGACAATTGGCGCTCAGACTGCTTGAGCTCACGCGACATATCGTACCGCAGCCTCAGCACACTGTTCGTGTCCTGATGCGGAGCATGACGGGTACAGAGCAGTGTGGACCTGATGAAGTATTTCGCGCCGACGTCCCAGGCGTGCCTGTTCAAATTGATGTTGGACATAGCCCACGGAGGGAGCCGTCATAGCGATCCGAGCTTTGATTGGCCGAGCTGAGTGTCTTACAGAGCTGTACTCTGATGCGGCCACTTTCTGAGCCCCAGTTTCGAGCGATTCGCTTGACCGGACAGCAAGGATGTTCGCAGCTCCGCGGCGCTTTGATCTGTAGGACTGTAAGCTTCTGCTTACACGAGAGATACTCATTTCTGGATGTCGCATGAGTATTTTCTTGTATGGGTTCCCAATCGTAGGTGTAATCGCCCACATGCTACCGGCTTTTGAGTATGGGTGCGGACAGCTAAATACTCATGGGTATACTCAATCAACAAATGCCCATGGTAGGGCCTGATGGTTTTACCAACTCGCCGGGCGGGTAACCCCGGCGAGGCCACCCCTTACCTGGAGCTCATCAACTGGATGATCTGGCGTCACGTCGACGAGGCCTCGGTGGCTACTCTAGTCGAGACCATTCACGTCGCGGTCCAACTGTATCACGAGGACAAGTTGTCCTTCTCCGAGCGCCTCTGCCGCCTCAACACCGAGTGCGGATTCATGTGCGGGGAGGGCGCCCTCAAGGGGCGCTTTGCGGAAGGTGTCCACCGCGCTGCGCGCGCCACGGTGCGCGAGCGCAACACCCCCGGCATGTCTATGGGCGGAGCTGGCCCGCGTCGCCCAGACTAAGGGCGACGATCACCGCTGGCTACGACTCAAGCAGCACAAGGAGCGGACCAAGGAGCGAAAAGCGCTCGCGGAGGAGGCCCGTCTACGGCAGCAAGCTCGTGCGGCCGCCCTTCCCCGGGTCACCGGGGGAGCGCGGGGTGACCAACCGCCGAACGCCCCCGTCCGGACCGTCGGGGCGGTGGGTGCCCCAACTCTGGGCCCCCGGTACGATGGGTCCCGACCCAAGGCACAGAGCGGCTCGACTCCTGGGGGCGGCGACACCTCGCGCTACCGACCCCGACCGAGGAATGAGCCTTCCCGACCCAAACCCCGGGCGGGAGAGTGTCCTTGCTGGCAGTGTGGCAAGGTGGGTCATTGGGCCGAGGTGTGCCCCGACTGGGACGCACGCCTACGCGACCGACTGGCCGTAGCCAGTCGGTGGTCCCCTCTCGGGTCGTCCTCGGTCTCCCTTGATACCCCGCGAGCGGGCCGGCGAGTAGCCGTTGCCACTCCCCACGAGGACTCCAGCTCAAGCGGCGAAGAGTCGACGCCGCATGAGAAGGGGGAACCACAGACCGAGCCCGAGTGCGGATCCGCGACCTCCTCTGAGTCCGAAAAAAGAGACAAATAACCACCGGTGTTGGGCGCTCCCCGCGGCAACCGGTGGACCGAACCTGGGACGTGGGTGTGATGCCAGTACGCATCCTATCCCGACCCAAGGATATCCGCCCTCGAGACGCACCCCTCCCGAAGGGAGTAGGCGGCCAGAAGGGGGTGTCCATCCTGACGAGGTCCAACTACCAGGTGGCCAGTCGCGTCTTGCTGGACGCGGGGCGCGAGGTAGCCCTCCGCGTCATAGTCGGCATGAAGTCGTGCGTCTCCCTAGTATGGGAAGCGCTACTCCCCCCGGAGATGAAGGTGGCGCCCTCAGACGCGGCGACTGCCCAGTTTTTTGACGTGAATGGGGGACTCCTCCCCATCACGGGCACCGTGACTCTTACGGTGCGAGTCGGCACTTACTCCACCCCAGTTAAGTGCGGGGTAGTGCGTGGCATGTCGGTCCCTCTTCTCCTAGGGACCGACTACACTGACGTCCATGTCCCCAACATTTGCGGGCCCAAGGGGTGCATCCGGTTACTGAACGAATAAAGCGTCCCCATCCTCCGTCGCGGTAAGACGGTGTCGTATGCCCGGGCGGACCAACCCCAGGCGGGGGCCGCTAGTGAGGCCGACACCAAGGTGGGCCTGGCACACGAGGTAGTTCAACCCCCGCGGTCCCGGGGATAAGTCCCAGTACATACGTCATTCCAAGGGAATGGGGCCATTATCTAGCGCCATCGAGTGTATGAGAGCCACCGCATGCATGTTGCAGCTGGCACCATGGACTGCACCGCCAACAAGACGTGGTGGGTGAAGGCAAGCCATACGGGGAACACGAGTAAGCGATTCCCCAAGAGCATGGTCATGGGGCATATGTCGGCCTCCTTCGATACGGTAGCCGCCATATCCCGAGAGGAATGGGCTGCACTCAGCCCAAGTCCGACCACCGCGCCCGACGCGACGGAGCTCGTGGAGGAACCCCACGTCCATACTTCTCACGTGCCCGAGGGGCTGCGGCCTCAAGTTCTAGCTGTTGGAACGTCATGCTCAACGCCGCTGTAAGCCCTGCTGCTGTAAAAAGCATAATTCAAGAAACCAGGTATTGACAGGGTTCGAACCCCCGACTCCCGGACGCGACCCGAAGGTCACGCCTAATGAG
>Ga0115031_1000223_pt1 | contig 40542 bp, 39 predicted proteins | sample Maine_Asex4_meta_FD_87301 | JGI IMG/M metagenome (GOLD analysis project Ga0115031, IMG submission 87301) | Marine algal microbial communities from Maine, USA - Maine_Asex4_metaG | ecosystem: Host-associated > Algae > Red algae > Unclassified | place: Maine, USA | collected 2015-01-05
AAAATAGTTGGTTTTACGGTTCTTGCCTTTTCGGCATATTGATCGGATTACACACTCAAGCTTCACTTAGTTGAAACCAAAAAGGCGCCGGTCAATGACTAAATTGAGTCAGCTACATTTCAGCGGCAGTGCATGTAACACTGCCGAGCTAAAGCACTACTGGTTCACAAGGACAATCTCTTTTATGGGCTTTAAACACAAGTAGGAGCATGCGAACGTGCTTTCTGCGAAGACGCTTCTCAGTTTAGCATCTCGATTTAAATGATACCTCGATAAGACCGATACCACTCTACAGAGCTACTGAATTAATAAAACCAAGGTTTTCGCATGCATTACGCACAACTCAAGAGTTTGTTCACCGGACTACTACTGGTCATGGCACTTGCGAGCCATTCAGTTGAAGCTGAGCCACGTTATTATCCGATCGCCAACCCAAATCCACTGGAGATTGGCACAGAAGAATATTCTGAAAACTACGCGTCTCTTGCTGGCTTAGAAGGCGTACACGTTGTTGCTACGTACGTCTTTGCCTCGGCTAAAAAATACAAACTAAACGACATGAAAACCGATTTAATGACGCAGGTGCGTAGTCGCTTCGATGCAGCAGGATTAAAAATGCTGACAGAGCATGAGGTTAAAACAACCCCTGGGCAACCGACTCTGAGCATTTTCCCTTCATACTCTGGTGCCGATATTGATGCGATAAAAGCCAAAGCAAATCCAACGGCAAAACCTAGCACTGATAAAACAACCGATGCTGAGCATGATTGCTGCCGCTCATCTATATGGGCGTCTTTCCAACAGTCTGCCAGCATACTGCGCGACCCAAATACTCAATACATGTTTGCTACTTGGGGATCAGGTGAAGACACTGACTCGTGCGAAAACCGCGGAGCATGGACCTATGATGCAGTCTTAAAGACAATTGACAAATTTCTTGACGACTACAAAAAAGCTCAAAAGGAACGTAAGCCTATGCTTGTCAGTGACGCCACTGATGTTCCAGAAAACTGCGCTCAAGCATGGTTAATGAATCTGAGTGTATTTGAAACAAACAAAACTACGATAAGTGCAGCGGTTAAACCCATTCTCGACCAGCTAGCTGAAACCGCGAGTCGCTGCGAACGATATAGCTATTTAATAGAAACGCACGCCGATAAGCGTGCAGATGAAGCCTATAACAAAGTGCTCTCCGAAGCTCGTGCACACGCAATCAAAGATTATCTTTTAAGTAAAAACGTTAACTACGGCCGCTTAAAAACCATCGCATACGGCGAATCAAAACCGTTAACAGAAGGTACCTCTGAACAAGATCATGCGGTCAACAGGCGCGTTGTGATTATCCCACAACGTGATCAAGGCTAATTCATAGTTTACTCATAGACGTCAATATCCACGCTGTGATCCAGTAATGCCCAGCAAATCAGTCACTGTGCGCGCATTGATTGTAATCTGCATACCCCTGCTACTAATGGTGTTGTTTCGTTTGCAACTTAACACCCGTGCAGGCCACATGGATGAGTACGATTACTTGTTCGTTGGAAAAATACTGCTAGCTGGTGGCCATTGGCCATCACACACATATATTTTCGGTTGGGATTTAAACTGGATTCTACTCGCATGGGGCGATCTTAATCTCGGTGGCATTGCAGGTTCCCGCCGCATAGCCACAGTGCTGGGAATACTCTCTATCGCTGGGATGTATGCGTTTGTGTTTTTCCTGTGGCGAAATAGAACCATCGCGCTCTTGTCTGCGCTGTTATTGAGTTTTGAGGCGGCCCACTTGTACTCAAGTAGCTTAGCCACTTACGACATCATTTCATTCACCTTTTTCGTCTGGTCGTTACCTGCCCTTATTCTCACTTGTCAGACCACTCAATATCGAACTCATTGGACTTGCACTGCAGCGTTACTGCTTATTGCTGCTGTATTAAGCAAATACACCACTATGATCTACTTGCCCATCATTGCAGCGATCGTGCTGTTCCATGCACCTAAACAAGCTGCAATTGGGATCATGTTAATTACAACTGCCCTAGCCGCTTATGCATGGACTCACTTCGATCAGCTCCAAGTACTGTACAAAATTCAAATAAGTGGTGCTCATGCTGCAAATGCCCCTAAAAGTGAAATTGTAATGCGCTCTACCAATCAGCTTCTAGCGTTAGTGACATTTACCCTACTGAGCGCGATTTATGCGTTGGTTTATAGGAGAAAAGAGCTTGTTCGCATACTTTGTTTATTCATGTTGGGATTACCCTTATTTACCTATCACCTATTAGGTCAAAACGTCATTTCACTCAATAAACACTTACTCTATTCAAGCTTGTTCCTAATTCCAATTATGGCGTGGGGTATACAGCAAATACTGATTAATTCGTCGGTAGCAGGTTTACGCTACACATTGGCGTCTTGCATCATCGTATTTTTTGGGGTTAGCAACTATCACCAATTAAAGATCATGAAAAACAGCTATCCAGATGTACAGTCTGTCTTGCCTTTTACAAACCATATTCAGGCCAAAGATACTATACTCAGCGAAGACCCGTACTTATTTCGATATCTGTTATACGATAAGGTCAGTCAATCTCAAATTAACGAGACGGCTTGGCTAGATAACAATCTTGATGGCATTTATGAACACCGGGATGTTCAACAAGCCATCTGGGGTCAGAAATTTAGCTACGTCTTTCTGAATGACCAACAACACGCCAAAGACAATGAACGACTGCGCAACATGTTGCAATACCGCGGTTATGTAACGCTATTGAATAAGACTTACCAACTAGAGACGTTGTCTGGCGCAAAGCGCACAGGACAAATCAGCCTTCATGCACGAAATAATGCCACTATCACCATGCTCGAAGACGACTAGTCTCCCAATAGCTATGTGAATCGAACCACACTTCAGCACTCAAAACTACAGGCCAATTTAGAATACCGCTGGCTCGCCGATATCCTGCTTTGGAAAACAAATTTTTGTCATGAGCAATCTACCGATAATCTATGTTCTAGTAACGATTCTGCTGGCCTCTGTTTCTCAAATTCTACAGAAACAAGCAGCTATTGAACTCAATCGTGCGCACGATCCAAAACCACTGCTCAGCAATATAAGTTTTGTACTTAGTGGTATGTTTTTAGGTGCTAGTCTCATTACATGGCTTCTAGTGCTTAAGCACTTCGATGTATCGGTTGCCTACCCCTTGCTGAGCTTGAACTACGTTGTCGTACTCGTTTTAGCTAGCATCTGTTTCGGTGAGCGAATACCCGTTAAGCGTTGGCTCGGTGTGGGCTGCATCATCGTTGGCGTCGCCATTCTTGCAAATGGCAATATTGCATGAGCACCGCATATGCAGGTACCGCTATTGCTGTTTTTGGAGGCGCACTAGGCCAACTCCTTATGAAGTCGGGCCTACAATCGTTGCCGTTTGGCGAGTACGGCGCAATGCTAAAAAGCCTACTGCACAGCCATGAATCGGCGCTACTTATTATTGCTGGAATTTTTTCGTATGTAGTCTCTATGATTGTATGGGTTCACACACTAAAAAGTAACGAGCTGAGTAAAGCTTACCCCCTTCTTAGCTTGGGATACGTGATCGTCTATGTCGCCGCGGCATTTTGGCCTGGTTTGGCAGAGTCTTTCACACTACAAAAAACGTTGGGTATCGCATTGATCATCATTGGTGTATGGATAACGCAATCCTCGGCTTCCGAAGAAGACTTGTGATGAACACCAAGCAGCCACATGTAACGATCGTCATACCGGTATTCAATGAACAAGAACGCATTGCTAAGACGCTCTACAGCATCAAAGACTATCTTAGTCACCAAACGTACGCGTCAGACGTTCTTATCATAGACGATGGCAGTAGCGATCTTACATCTGAGATTGTTCGCGTGGTTGATTTTTACAGTGAGGAAGTTAAAGCTCAAAGTTCAGGTGTACTGGTTGAAAATATTAAAAATGTCGGTAAAGGATACTCGATTGCCAAAGGGCTACTGATGGCAAAGGGTGACATTATTGCTTTTACTGATGCTGACTGCTCAACACCCATTGAAGAAATAGAGAAACTCATTAGCAAAATTAATAACGGCGATGACGTTGTCATCGGCTCACGCAACTTGCAGGCATCGCATGTAGAGAATCGTCCAGCGATAAGAGGGTTGTTAAGCCGCAGCTTTAATATGTTTGCTAGGGTCTTGGGTCTCATGAGCGTTTCAGACAGCCAATGCGGATTCAAAGCCTACCGACGGGAAGCTGCCAGAGACGTTGCAGAGCGTCAGAAAACGTACGGATACTGCTTCGATGTCGAGCATATCCACATCGCTAAAAAACTAGGGTACAAAGTGACTGAGGTCCCAGTTTCATGGCGCCACGATGATGGCTCTACACTTTCCTTGATACAGGATTCCTTATTAATGTTCATTGATCTCTTGAAAATACGATGGATTCACCGAAAACTATAAGATTGTTACCAATGTGTTAGATGTTACTGAACAAAACGACTTAAATCGCCGCTACTCACCTCAAGAACGAACCCTGATCTGTATCCGCACTCGGTATTCGAGCGCTCGGAATGGGTCTGTATTTAGAGGTGCAAATGCGATATCTGTTAGCAGCATCCGCTTTATTACTGGCAACATCGGTATCTGCGGAGCCATTCGAAAACTGCCCAGCGAAGGCGTTTCTTACTCAAGGCACAGTTCCGAGCACTTATAGTGTCAACTTAGTTACTGGAGACTATCAAGTTCTCGCCAGCACGATGGGTGTTAAGAGTGGTATCAACGCATTAGGCTACAACTCTCAAGACAACTACGCATACGGCTGGTCCTATCAACATAATTTACCCGTTCGTATCCACAACGAATTCAATGTCGAGCCTTTAAAAGTAGACAATGTCTCCGGTGTAGATTTCTATGTTGGCGATGTTTCAACTAACGATAACAAATACTATGTTTATCGTCGAGGAGCTACAGCTGGTCTCTTCTCTATTGACTTAGACGCATCGTCCCAAAGTTTTTTGAAAATGGAGCAAGTCGTCGATGGGGCAACGCTGGATATGGACATAGCTGACATGGCATTTCATCCGTATACAGACTTAGCCTACTCTGTAGATCACAGCGGCTATCTACTAGAAATTGATGTGCGTACCGGCACCGCAACTAAGCTCGATCATGTAGGGACTACAGCAGGCTTTGGTGCGGCATATTTCGATGCAGATGGAAACCTGTACATGGGCAGAAACAGAGATGGAGCAATATACCGAATCAATATAGATTCCGGAATTTACCAAGCTGAGTTCTTTGCTAAAGGACCATCTTCAAGTACCAACGATGGTTTTCGTTGCGCCCAAGCACCTGTGATTGGTATCAGCAACACTGATCTTGATTTTGGCGACGCGCCTGATACCTATGGCACCTCGATCGCAAACAACGGCGCAAGGCATGGTCTGTCACACAAAAATGTGTTCTATTTAGGAGAACATGTAGACGGTGAATCAGATGCATCAATAGATCCATTATCAGATGATAATAATGGTGATAAAAAAGATGATGACGGAGTGCAATTCGCAACCAACATTGTTGAATCTAGCAAAGCAATCGCCGTTGTTAAAGCATCGACAACAGGTTACTTAAATGCCTGGATAGACTTAGATCAAAATGGTCAGTTCGACGATAACGACCAAGTCGTAAAGGACTTAAAAGTAAAGATGGGCAACCAATATGTATACATGCCAATTCCTGCCGGGGTTAAATCTGGAGAAACTTGGGCGCGCTTTCGCTTCTCAGAATCGGATGGAATACAAGCTGTTGGTGGTGCATCAAACGGCGAAGTTGAAGACTACAAAGTAGAGTTGATTGAAAGCAAGGCAACAGTTGCAACCTACCCGTCTTCAAACAGCTGGACTACTCTTGCGTTCGAAGACAACTGGCCACATGAAGGTGACTACGATATGAACGATCTTGTTGTACATATGCGCACGTCTGTTTGGAGCAAAACGAGCGGTGTAACACAGGTGAATATGAAGGGTGAAATCTCAGCGGTGGGTGCCTCTTACCATAACGGCTTTGCAGTACGGCTACCTGGTGTTAAACGAGATCAAGTCGATGTAGAAAACATTGAATATCTTGTTAACGGTCAACCAGTAGATTTTGAACCTCTTGAAACTGGCCGTGATGAGGCCATTTTCATACTAACTTATAACCTATGGGATTATGTTGGTTCAGGTGAACTGTGCAAGTACTACCGCACAGAAGACGGTTGTGGCTCAGACATTCAGATGAACTTCTCTGCAAGAATACCAATGAAAGAACCGGTTCAAGCAAACCTAAACGGCGTGTTCGACCCATTTTTGTTTGCAACCCCTGGCGCATGGCATGGCGGACACTTCGCTACTACACCCGGCCGGTCATATGAGATTCACTTGAAAAATTATGCACCGACTGAAGCCTTCGATCAAAGTCTGTTCGATGCACCAGGTGATGATGCCTCGGCACCAGACAACAGTTTCTTTTTCACAACCGCTAAAGGGATGCCTTGGGCATTGGAGATCGGTACGCGCTGGGACCACCCACAAGAATATACGGATATAGGGCATGCATACCCGTACTTCGCTAGTTGGGCACTATCTAACGGTTGGGCCAATCAAGATTGGTATCTAAACAATAATGCAAACGCACCACTGTTGTTCATCGACTAGGAAAATGATATGAATAAGTCTATAACAGCTCTATCCATGACGCTATTCCTTGTTGCTTGCGGCCAAAATGGTTCTAACAATCAGCCGAACGATACAGGAGCAGCTTCGGCTGCACCGAATCTTGGCGCTGCATTACCCGAAGCAACTGATACAAAAACGTTGGACATAAGTAAGAGTTTCTCATTCGACACAGCTCGCTTAATTGATATCGAATTTGATATTGAATCTGCTAGAAACTCAGCGGCAGACGTATCCATATGCACCGACTACTCAGAGGTTGGAGCTGAATTTGATATCAACTTCAACACTTGCGCACTAAACGGAAAGTTAGACAATGGAGCATTTAACCATTCTATGTTGTTAACCAACGACAAAGAATCAGTTGTTGCTGTAGTTCTATTTCAAGATGCTGAAATGATACCGCTTTACAGGGAGTTCACGGTAGATTCCAATCAACGTAATAAGGCTGACGGCTCTGTACAAAGAGTCATTGTTTGGAAATAGACTAATGTAAAAATAGACTCCTAAAGACGAGATTATATTAGAGGTTCGATGTTAATCCTCCTGTTGTAAGGATTTAACATCACAATCAAACAGTCCTAAATATCGGATAGTATTGCCGATATTTCACCAATAAGTTCATCTGCTTGCACCGGCTTGTGCAGCAACCTAAACCCACTGTCTGTCGCCTCTTTTACTCGATCTGCCGATGTATCACCAGTAACAATAATAGCTGGAATATCTGTATTAAATTCTTCTCGAATTTGCTCTATTGCCTGGTCACCAGTACGACCATACTGCAGGCGATAATCGGCTACTATCATAGAGGGCACAAGATCTTCTTGAGTTAATTTTTCGATAGCCTCTGAAGCCGACTTAGCGGTAACTGATGCACACCCGTGCGCAGTGAGCACATGCCCCATGCTATCGAGAATGTCCGCCTCATCATCTATGATCAAAATGGTGTAGCCACTGAGTTCCGTAACAACTATCTTCGATACATCGTCTATCACTTGTCGCGCATCCCCCAACGGTAATTCAAGTGAAAATACCGAACCCTTGCCCACGGTGGACTCCAATTCGAATTTAACATCAAGCAAATCAACCAAACGTCGAACAATTGCGAGCCCAAGACCAAGACCAATCGTGGAACGTCGGCCGTCGTGTTCCAACTGATAGTACTCTGAGAATATAGCGTTTTGTTCGATCTGCGGAATACCAGGACCAGAATCGGCTATCTCAATCCGTAAACAGTTAGCCATTAAATTACAGCGCACGTCCACCGAACCCTCCGATGTGTAGGTAACAGCGTTCTGTATAAGGTTACGTAAAATTCGCTCTAGTAATACGACATCGGTGTAAAGAACAGCTTCGCTACTTGCAACTTTTATGCTTAGCGACTTATCAGACGCTACTTCTTCAAATTCCTCACTCAAACTCGACAATAAAGAATTTATAGGAAAATGCACCGCCTCAACCTCGACCACCCCAGCATCTAGCCGCGACAAATCAAGCAAACTATTAAAAAGCACAGAAAGTGCATTGCTTGAATTTTTTATTTTAGCTATTAGTGCTTGCTTATCATCACCTTTAACTTTACTTTCGAGAACATCAAGGTATAAACCAAGTGCATGCAGCGGTTGTCGTAAATCATGGCTGGCAGTGGCAATAAACTTATTCTTCGCTGTGACTGCCAACTCAGCCATAAGTCGGCTATTTTCAGCTTTAAGTTTTTCTTGGGTTACTTTTTCAAGCATCTCGCTACGTTCGCGCAACACTTGTTCTGTCTTGACGATGGTGGTGACATCTTCTGAACACACAAGCAATGCATACACTTCACCCCAATGATTTTTTAAAGGAACACGAATCGTTTTTCGATGCCGAGTATCACCCGTGAATACTCGCCAATAGGGATTGGTTTCGACAGTAGGCTCTCCACCGGCAATAGCGTTATCATCTTGCGGCCAAAAACCCAACCAATCCGCTTTTTCACTTCCGAGTACAACATCTTTACTAAACCCTATTTCTAGATCGTTTTTACCAATGACATTGCCATAGGTGCGCTCTAGGGAATTGGCGTACTCTTCGCTGACAGCAAGAAAACGATGATCTAGGTCTTTAATGAACAACCAATCACTTGAATGATTAACCACCGTTTGCAGTAGTTGCGCCTCTGGAGCATTAGTCGATGCTAAAGAAAGTGGATCGCGATAACGACCAACTAGACGCTTTAAACGAACCGAAAACGATGCTAAGCCAATCTCCTGTTCACAGACAAAATCGTTGAATCCCATTATCAAGCTCAAATCATCTTGTTGTTGATCAGGATTTATAAGCGCCACCACGGGTTGACGACCAGCTTGATCGGCGAAGTATTGCGCTGTTTCAACATTGGCATCTCGCCAATCAACAAGCAAACAATCATACGAATTAGGTGCATCATTGCCGCAATCAGAAATTGGTGTGCTACGAATTACAACATGAAGTCCAGCGCCCTTGAGCGCATCAACAAGTGACTGCTCAACACTACCTTCCGATGCTTCACAAACGCACAGCTTAAGTGCCGTATGCTCAGTAACCATGTCTGTCAAAATTCTCTACTTACGTTATCTTGTTAAATATTGGCATAACCACGCCTAAAAGCGTGTTCAATTGTCACAGATTGATTCAGTTTCATTGAATCTAGTCGTTTTTGCCTTAAGTTAATGACTCTACAAGCAAAAAGCTGTACCAATAATATGACAATCGACAATAAAAAACGCTCGACCATGAAAATTCTAGCTGTTGCATCCGGTGCAATGGCCGCCCCCGGTCTAGTAGCCGCTGCCTGTAAACACGGAATAAAGCCCGATATTGCCGCAAACACGGCACTGCGAGGCACAGGCTTGGATATTAGCTTCACTGATACGCCTGATACAGGTGGAGCAAGACAAGTTATCGTCACCAATACGTCTGATCAACCCGTAAAACTATCGCATGTATACCCAAGTCTGGTTTCAACACCTCAAGGCGCATACGACTTAAATTCTTTGCTAGCAGACGGACCGGTTGAATTTGCACCCAATCAGGCAACGACGCTCACCATTGAGTCGGCAAAAATTACTGAAGCTTCTCATAGCTCACCGCGAGTAACATCACCAGACACTTGGATAAGTGTGCGTACCCGAAACTCACACATCAATAGCGGCAAGCATGTGACCACCGTAAGGTACATGTACTCTTAAATTGCTCCGGTATTAACACGGTATTCTAGCGGTATAACCAAACCAACCGGCTGTTTAAATGCAGACCGGTTGGTTCGTCGTTTTAGTTTACCCAGCGATTAGTGTAACCAGCCGCACTCAAGCGTTGTGCGATAACGGCGATGTGCTCCGGCCCAACTTCACAACATCCTCCAACAATATCGGCGCCCTGCTCTATCCATTGCATTACAAAATTTGCATAGTTTTCTGGACCAAGGTCATGTCTGGCCGACAGCGTATCTACAGTACCGCCTGGCTCCAGTGCACTAATGGATGTAAAGCCATTTGCATAAGCACCAATCGCTCCTTGACCTGAAGCCAGGGTTTTCCAACTAGCGCTAATCGCTTCTGGTTTACTGCAATTGAGTAATTTTGCTGAAGCACCGAGCTCATCCATACGAGCGATAGCATCGGCAAGAGGTTGTCCATTTCTTAACAAGCCAGAGTCATCGTCGGCAACACTTAAAGCCACCCAGGTAGGTAAGCCACTTTCACGCGCCGCTGTTACTGCAGCTTCTGCCTCAAATACTGATGACATGGTCTCGCATATAAATAAATCAACATGGTTTTTCTGCTGATCAACAATTCTTCGATATGTGTCTAGCATAACTTGATATTCAGGTGCCTCCTCCGGTCTGTAGCTCGCCACCAATGGAGGTAAACAACCAGCGATACGCACATCAGACTGCCCTACCTTCTCTCGAGCTGCGACAGCAACATCTACAGCTCTTTTTTGCAGGTGCTCAAAGTCCGATAATTTACCATCGCGCTCGAGTCTTTCTGGGGTCACCGAGTAGGCATTCAAGGTAATGACTCGAGCGCCTGCCTTTATAAAATCTGCATGTAACTCACGAACGATATCGGGTTGATCTAATAAAATTTGAGCCGACCACAAAGGTGTTGGTTTCGCACCACTGCGTTTGAGTAACTCCTGACCCATTCCGCCATCAATCAATGTAATTTGTTTTTTTTCATTGTTCATATAATTGTCTTACTAAACGTATTTAGATAAAGCGGTGTGCACAGCACTTCGATACGAACCACCAAATTTAATAGCATGTACCGTTAGCGGTGCAAGTTGATGCAAAGCAATTCTGTCTTGCCACCCTGCTTGCAAAGGAGCGTATTCGTTATAGGCTGCCAAACATTGTTGTCCGTAACCACCAAACAGTTGCATCATGGCTAAATCAAATTCACGATGTCCACCATGTGCGGCAGGATCGATTAACCAACTATTGCCAGCGGTATCCACCACACGATTGCCTGCCCACAAATCGCCATGCAACAAACTAGGTGGCTCATCTGAGGCTCCAAACTCACCCAGCCTGCCACTTAGCTGTTCCAGCATATTAATGCATTTACTCGGCAGCGCCTGTTCTTCATGCGCCAGTTTTGCTAACGGTAGTAGGCGCTGAGTCGCATAAAACTCAACCCATGTTTCACAACCGATGTTTGGAACTGCCTGACTACCCGTAGTTCGACAATCTGGGCGGCCAAAAACACTAAACGGCAACTGATGTAGTTGCGCTAATTCGCGGCCAAAAATCTGCTCGGTGTTAGCACCACTGCCACCGATTTCAACCCACTCTAGCGCTAAAAACGGATGCTCATCACTCATCCCTAGCACCTTTGGCACATTCACCATACCGCTATCACGTAGCCACCCCAACCCGGTAGCTTCTGTGCTAAAAAATCCTGCTGGTGGTTTTCGATGGGTTTTAATAAAAATGACGCGATCATCGGCAAGGGTAGCCTGATAGGCATCAGCAAAGTCACCACCACCGAGTTGCTTCTTTTGTAGAATATGGCTGCCAAGCTGTTGCTCAGCGGCCTTTTGCCATGAGGTATTCATACCAAGAAGTATAACTGCCCAGAACCGTTTCCACCCCTGGTTAAACCGTCAATTGGGCAGTTAAATGCCAACAAGAATAACCTTCACAACTCGTTCAACTATAGGTTTTAATGCTTATGACCGTTTTTGCGGCACTGGTTACCGTTGTGGCGTCTTCAAACGGCAATGGTTGCTTTTCTACCGTTCTCCCGGTTTTCCATACGCGAAATGTAGTTCACATTATTACCAATCGACCCAGTAATAAAAAATTCAAAAATAATTAACCCCAAAAATACCTGCCTATCGTTTTTACCCTTAAGACCAATCAGAAAAGGATAAAACGTGAAAAAACCAAAACAAAGTGATTTTCTAATTCAGCCAATCGCATTGAGCTTGACTGTACTTATTTTAAGTGTGGGCTGCTCTACAAACACCAGCAATCCACCAGTAGGCAGCTCTAGCCAAGACGCATATACAGCAAAGAGCGCTCCACCTCGCCAAATTAACTCACCAATGCAGACTCGTCGTGAAGCTTTGCATACCGAACCATCCACACAAACACTTGCTATAGCGGAAACAGAAGCAACTCTTAGTGCTCAAGACAATTCCACCCAACACCATATGGCTGATCAAGGCCTTTCAGCTAATCCGATAGTTACCATTGCAGGTAAAACTAAAATAATAATGGACGTACCGCTCCAGACTTACGAAAACACTGAAAAATATCAAAGCCTAAAAAGCAATCCAATAATTCGTGTTGCTGATCAATCTACTTCTACATTCAGCATCGATGTAGATACAGGTGCTTACTCTATCGTTCGTCGTTTTTTAAAAACAGGGCAAATGCCACCCACCGATGCGGTTAGAGTTGAAGAGTTACTCAATTACTTTCGCTATGACTACAAAACACCAGAGTCGAAGGATGTGCCGTTTGCCATTCACACCGAATTGGCCAGCAGCCCCTGGAATGCCAATACCCGCCTGCTACACATCGGGCTTAAAGGCTATAACGTTGCTGAGGCGATGCGACCACCCGCGAACCTTGTGTTTCTCTTAGACGTTTCGGGATCTATGGGGGCGGCCAACAAGTTAGGATTGCTAAAGTCCTCGATTAAAATGCTAACGAAAAGGCTAACTGAGAATGACCGAGTGAGCATTGTCGTCTATGCAGGCGCAACCGGTGTTGTGCTTGAACCTACAGCTGGCAACAATGCACCAGCTATTAAGAGGGCTTTGCAACAATTAAATGCGGGCGGCTCAACCAACGGACAAGCCGGAATTGAGTTAGCGTATGCAATGGCCGAGCAAAGTATGAGCGAAGGCAGTATCAATCGAATAATACTGGCAACTGACGGTGATTTTAACGTTGGTATTTCGAATATTGAGACACTGAAAGATCTAATCGAAATTAAACGTGAATCTGGTATCGCTTTAACCACGTTGGGGTTCGGTGCGGGTAATTACAATGACCACTTGATGGAGCAGCTTGCAGATGTCGGCAATGGCAGCTATGCCTATATCGATACGCTCAGCGAAGCTCGTAAAGTACTCAGCGAAGAGTTGACATCAACTTTGCTTACTATTGCTAAAGATGTAAAAATCCAAGTAGAGTTTAATCCAGATCAAGTATCGGAGTATCGCCTACTTGGCTATGTTAATCGCCATCTGGATAATGAGGACTTTGCTAACGATAAAGTAGACGCTGGCGATATCGGAGCTGGCCATACGGTAACTGCACTATATGAAGTAGCATTGACAGGTGAAAACGGTGAGTGGAATACGGAATCACGGTATCAATCAGGCTCAACAGGCAATCCATTATCTGACGAGGTGGCTGAAGTTAGACTACGCTTTAAGCAACCCGGGGAAATTAAAAGCAAGCTAATAAAAAGAGTCGTGAAACGCTCAACGTTAGTAGCCGATATGACAAAAGCCAGTGATAATTTTAGGTTTTCAGCAGCAGTGGCAGGCTTTGGTCAACTTCTTCGAAAAAATAAGTTTCTGAAGGACTTCACTTACGCAGATGCCGCTGAATTGGCAAGCAGTGCAAAAGGCGATGACCGTTACGGCTATAGAAGCGAGGTTGTTCAGATGATCGACTTGGCCGACAATCTAGATCAGAGCAGCCAGGCTCAAGTACGAAACCACGCTATTCATAAAATCCGAGAAAATGAAGGCTAAACCGATTTCTATGTGCGCTCGCTTTGAGAACGGGCGCAATAGATATAGACTCTATTAACTATGGAAACAGCGATCAACAACGAACAAATATCAGATAATCATCTGATGGTTCGCTATCGCGATGGAGATATTGACGCATTTAACGAGCTTTACGCACGATACAAAACATCACTTTATAGGTTCATGGTCAACAGCTGCAGCACAGAGTCTATCGCGGCAGAACTGTACCAGGACGTATGGGCGCGAGTCGTGAATGGCAGACACGGTTACTCGACTTCCGCTCCGTTCGCCGCTTGGTTGTACCGCATAGCAAGAAACAGACTGACAGACTTTTACAGGTCAAACAAAAATAATAATTTGACAACATCTTTAGATTTTGAAAACGATACGCATGTTACGCAATTACAAACCACGCTACTGCCTGAAGAAATAACCGAATTATCCACTCGTAAAGATGCGTTATCTGTTGCGCTAGCCAAGCTTCCTGATGAGCAACGAGAGGTCGTACTACTGCGACACATCGCAGGCTTTGGCATACAAGAAATTGCCGATCTTGTCGATGAAAACACGGAAACCGTTAAGAGTAGACTGCGCTATGCATTTACTAAATTACGCAAACAACTGAGGATGCTCTCATGAGCAAGACTCCAAACGATAATGATGGGCTAAATGATGCCGATCTCGCAGCCCTGTTTGATATAGAAACTAACTCGTCAAAAATATCCAAACCGTCTGCTGACTTGGACGCTTTGATTTTACAAAACGCACGTGACGCACAGCTTGACAGCACAGGTGCATTTTCGACAGAAACATTTTCTCAAAAGTATCGGCCAGTTATTGCTACAGCCGCAGTACTGTTGATTGGAATTGGATTGACACCACTCAGCAGCCAAAAACCACTCGCGGAATCAGATAACGTCACAGCATCAGCTGCAAGTGCAAGTGCAAGTGCAAGTGCAAGTGCAAGTGCAAGTGCAAGTGCAAGTGCAACATTATCCGATGCTTCACGAGAAGCATATTCAGTTCCAAACGCTGATCTTAACAATGCACAAGCGGATTCTGATGCGATCAACATGCAGGCTGAAGACTTAGCATCAAACAGCTCGAAGATAATAAGTCCAAGCGAGGCCACTATTGTATCTGGCACTGATGCAAGTGCCAGTATTGGTTCTAATACGATTGCTAACGCGGGTGCAGATTCAGATTCAGATGCAGATGCAGATGCAGATGCAGATGCAGATGCAGATGCAGATGCAGATGCAGATGCAGATGCAGATGCAGATGCAGATGCAGATTCAGATGCAGATTCAGATTCAGATTCAGATTCAGATTCAGATTCAGATTCAGATTCAGATTCAGATTCAGATTCAGATTCAGATTCAGATTCAGATTCAGATTCAGATGCAGACGCGAACGCAGACGCAGACGCAGACGCAATACGCGAGCTTACAGCGAACATAATTAAAGCTGAAGATTCGATTGAGCAGTCGATGAGCAAAACGGCTGTTATACAAGCTGAGCTGTCGATTGTGAGCGAGCCATCGTCACTGGCTGAAGAAATCAGAGTGGATTCCCAAGTAGACGATTCTGACGCACTCGGAGTCACAACTAATGATCAATCGTCCAAAGCAAGAACCACGCAGTCTGCCAGAATGACTCCACAAGCAATGTTCCCGGTTATCGCACCGGAGTCCACAACTGATTCAAATCGGGCACCTAATAAAAAACAATCCAATTTGTTACTAGAGCAAGTTGAAGACAAAACCGAATCCCGGCAAGCAAAAACGCTCAAGAACCGCGAGGAAAAAAGCGCAGGTGACTCCGATAAGAAAGCGCGAGTTCGACCGGATAACTATCGCAGCAGTCCGCTGCTCTGGATAATTGAGATCAAACACCTTTATAAGGAGGAAAATAAAGAGAAAGCCAGCGAGGAACTAACCGCATTCAGAAAGGTGTACCCGAATAACAGTAACGAACGGCTTTTACCAGAAGATTTTCGGAACGTTCGAATCGACTAGAATTTCGTGCACTGACACCAAAGGCGTCGCTGGGTTCAAGTTATTGCCACACAGCTGTTAACTAAGGTTAACACTCCCGTAGTTTCACGGTATCAATCTCGATAGCCATCATAATTGCATAGTGAATGGGTTATTCAATCGCGATAAACGAGGAATAGAAAAATGCACAAGAAACTAATTATCAGTATCACTTTGCTGACAATGATGTTATTTGCTGGACTCAGTGCAGCTGCGGAGGTGGTCAATATCAATAAGGCCTCCGCCGCTGCTATTCAGCAAAATTTAGTTGGCATCGGTCCAATTAAGGCCGAAGCTATTGTCAGTTACCGGAAAAAAAATGGACAGTTCAAGAGCATGGATGATCTGCAGAATGTAACTGGACTCGGCCCTGCATTGATCAAGAAGAACAAGCGCTACATGTCGATGACAAAAGGGGTGGTTGCTGGTGACGACAAAGCATACGCCACCTCAAAAAAGCAAGCCGGTAAGAGTAAAGCGACAGGTACAAAAAAGGCAGCTAAAAAGTCCTCAGCTTCAGCTAAGACAAAATCCACAACTAGTACTAAAAAGGATTCCAAAACCAAGGTAACTGCAAAGCCGAGTAAATCGGCCAAAAAAGGCTGTACAGGCTCCACCAAAACAATGTCGAAAGCTGAGAAAAAGGCCTGCACAAAGAAAAAAGCCAAAACAACAAAGAGTGCCAAAAAACCGGCTAAAAAGAAAACAACCAAAAAGAAAAAGAAAACGCCTAAGCCTGCAAGCTAATAAGGTGTTGCACAAAGCAGATCGCAACCGCGGTCTGCTTCAGCTAAAACTCACTTCACGGTGTGCCTAGTATTGTCTGTATTACCCTGACAAACTTAATAGACTACACATTTTGTCACGAACAAACGGTCATATAACCGAATTCTGTACCCCCGCGCGTGCTAGATTGCCGTATGGAATGTCGACCTTCTCTGCTGATGATTGTGGTTGCGCTGGCGGGTGCTGCTAGCGCTAAGTGGGCCATGCAGTCGTCTGTAATATCAATCGACGAGCCCACAGCACCTCAAGAACTCGACACCAGTCGCTACTTGCAACAAACAGCGCAACTGGAACTGTCGGAAAAGTCGCGCAAAACACCGCTACACCCAACTCAATTAGATCCAGCAAAACATTCCGATTTGCACTCTAGGGAATCTCAATCAATCGATGAAGGATATGCGGATAGCTCGAATGATGCAAAAGCGCCCATCAACTTAGTGGAGCTTCTTGCAGAGCAAGGGATAATACTCACAGGTATTGAGAGCAACAGCAGTCATGCCGATCTGCTATTCACGATGTTCTTCCTTCAACCAGGCACTGACAAGGACCACGCAATAGAAATTATATTGGGTGATTGGTCGAAAGCACAACCGGCTCAAGCATGGCAATGGATACAGAGCAATGATTCAACCGGAGCTCTGCACCGGTATCGAGCAACTATCTTGCAACATTGGCTTCCAGTCAACGCCAACGATGCGCTGTTAGCAATCACGAGCTTGCCTCCATCAGATGATAAGAACAGCATGCTGGCCGACTATGCCGCTTTTATAGCTATTGAAGAACCTGATAGAGCATTTTATTGGGCTTATGGTCTGACGAATAAAACAACTAGACAACTCGTGCTCGATAGTGTCGTCTATCAATGGGCATCTTCAGACCCTGAGCAAGTGATCCTGCACCTAGAGAATATTCTCGAGCCAGATATTAAGCAACAGCTTTTATTTCAAGCAGGTCCAACCATAACATCCCAGTTAACACAAACGAATCCACATAGAGCCATGATGTGGACCAGTTCTTTGAATAAGTATGAAAACGAATTTTTAAGCCCAATCGCATTTCAGCAATGGGTTAACAAAACACCAGATGAAGCTATGGGCTGGCTTTTAGCGCAAAATAGCAGTGAAACCAACGAACTTTTTATGGCAAATGCTGCATCCACACTTGCATATCAAAACTTACCTGTAGCCGTCGAATATTTTCCATCCATGAGCAAAACTGTTCAAGAGAATATGGCTTCGTCAATCGCGTTTAGCATGTATCAAATCGACCCTAACGAAGCTAAAAACTGGAGTAACAATATTCCAGCTTCGAAGGTACAACAAAATGCTAATCGCGGAATACTGTTGGCCAGCGTCAATAACGAACCAGAATTCGCCTTGCAGATGGCCCTGAATTTAGTGGGTCAAGACCAAAACGAGGTGCTCACAACTACCGCAGTCGAAGTTGACCAACAACACCCCGACTTACTAGAGAATTGGCTGTCAAATGCCGCAATTAGTGAATCCCAACTGCAGGATATTCGTACAGCGCTTGTCCCATTGCCAACAGACTAAAAACAAAACACTCACTCCGCTTTACCAAATTCAACTTTGGCAAACAAAATGCACTCAATAGCTGTATAAAGTACAATTATTCAAGACTTTTGTTATGGCAAGATCAATTCGATTGCTTACTGTTCTTAAACAACAGCTCAAGCTAAATGGGTTCACCTACAAAAAGCTCGCAGCCGAACTTGGCTTAACCGAGTCTGCGATAAAGCAAATGTTCGGTTCAGATAATATGTCGCTAAAACGAATGGATGCGATTTGCGAATTGCTAAAACTCGATATTAGCGATCTGGTTTTACTCAGTGAAGATCAAGAAAAGAAAATTGAACTACTCACCAAAGAACAAGAAGCCATTCTCGTTGGTGACGAAAAGCTGTTATTGGTTGCATACTGCGTTGTAAACCATTGGACATATTCTGAAATCATTACGCGCTACGAGCTTAGCGAAACTGAATGCATAAAACAGTTAGCCAAGCTCGACAAAATGAATTTGATTGAGCTGCAACCTGGTAACCGTATTAAAGCCCTAATAGCGCCTAATTTCGCATGGCAGCCCAACGGACCAATAGAACACTACTTTCGTACCGAAGTTCAAGGTGCGTTCTTTAACGATGGATTTGATGAATCAGGGTGTTTGCGACTAGTGAAAAACGGCGACATTTCACTTGCTGCTCGAGTGCAATTAGTTGAAAGGCTCAAAGTAATCGGTCAAGTATTCGATGACACGAATCGCGAAGAGCGTAAATTAGGCCCAGAAGATCGTAAAGGTACAACAATGGTATTAGCCATTAGAAATTGGCAATTTCAAGCATTCGTTGCGATGGAACGGGAAGCTTAAAATTACACAAACACCTCGTCGTAGGCTGCGACAATTTCTAATGCATTTGCAGCCACCTGTTCTACCGACATGCCCGGCTTATATAAATTAGATCCGATACCAAAACCCGTTATACCAGCCAAGTGCCAAGCGGCGTAGTCAGTTACACCGATACCAGAGACACCATAAAACGGGATCTCCGCAGGCACTACAGCCTTAAGAGCTTTTAAACCATCAACACCGAGCACCGAAGCTGGGAATAGCTTTAAACCCGTGGCCCCGGCGGCTAATGCGGAAAAGCACTCCGTGGCAGTAAACACGCCAGGGTATGACAACAAGCCATTTGCTTTGCATGCTGCAATCACACTGGTATTGCAATTGGGTGATACGACAATATTGCCGCCAGCATCACGAACGTCTTTTACTTGTTTTACGCTAAGCACAGTCCCTGCGCCAATGAGCGCATCAGATCCGAATTGTTTTGCCAATAGGCGAATGCTTTCCAACGGATCGGGGGAATTAAGCGGCACCTCTATCTTTGAAATACCTGCTTCGTATACCACTTCAGCAATCTGCTCTACTTCAGCAGGCGTTACGCCTCGAATAATAGCGATGAGTTCTCGCACTGAATCTCTCCACACTTGCAAACAAAATTTTTCCATCTAATCAATCAACGAGCCAGAAAATCTATCCATCAAATCACACAATTTGGTCTGTGAGAACTTTTACGAACTTGGATGCAAACGCTCGGCGGTATAACACAACGGTGACCCAAACAGTTGCAACGATAAAAGCCTGCGCATTCAGAAACCAAGCGAATGCCGCTAAAGCGAAAAAATAGGCATTTAGCCCTGTCGTGAAATGTGAGGCAGCCAGAGCATGCATAGCAGCTAATTTTCTGGCATATAGATCATCGTCACTTTCACTTTGCGATCCGGGACTAGGAGCCGCACCTGCCACAATCATTACGTAATTAAACTGCCGATAACTCCATGCAAACTTAAAGAACGAAAATACAAAAATACAAGTAATTAATAAAAGCTTAATTTCCCATACAGTACGCGTCGTTGTTGTGGAAAACGGCAGATCGGTCAGCATATCAATAGCAGCATCTGTCGCCCCTAGCCCTGCTAGCAGAGCACCAACGATCAGTATGGAGGTGGATGCAAAAAACAACACACCGTGTTGAAACCCATTCTGAATCAATGCATCAAACATTTTAGGATCGCGCCTCATCAATTCTTTCATCCATTGCACACGCATCTGGTTCATGTGGTACGTAATGGTGCGCGTACGCAACGGTGAGCGATTGATAACCCAAAAATGACCAACCCAGGCGATCATGAAAAATCCGATCGCTACCAAGTCGGTTGCGCTAAAACCCCACCATTGCATAGAATGTATTTCCGAAAACGAAATAATCCAGCTATTATACGCGCATGTTAAACAGGAAATAGCATCCGTGACGATCTTTGAAAAAAGCCCTATCCCAAAAGATGCTGCAGAGCGACGGGCTCGCAAACCCTTGGTTTGCTATAGCGTGAATGGCCTCCCTGAATATCCTAGAGACCAATATCAAGCGGCGCGCACAAATCTTGTGAAAATTGATGAGGTGCTTGTACAACCCAGAGATGCGAATACCTTTACCGTACCCGCAGGGCATTTTTTTAGAATAAGCAGCGTCGAGGGCTCACAAGTTGGTGATCTCAATCTGTGGAACAGCCATGACTTAAACGAACGATTTTATAGTGGTAAAACTCGTCAACTTCAAGCAAGTCACCTCACAACAGGTGACAGGTTGTGGAGCAACCTCCCCGGCATGAGAGCGATGGCTACCATTACTCATGACACTCTGGATTGGTACGGATGGGATGCAGACGGTGGTGGTGTGCATGATGTTATCGGAACGCGGTGTGACCCATACACTAATAGACTGCTTAAAAACGATGACTACCACTACTGTTGTCACTCGAACTTAACTCGAGCATTGGCAAAGCACACAGGATTACCCACTAACGAAATAGAGCACCATGTGCACGATGTCATGAACGTCTTTATGTGCACCGGTTTTACTCTGGATACCCACCAGTACTTTATGAAGGCCAGCCCAGTTCGTCCGGGAGACTACATAGAGTACTTCGCAGAAATGGATTTGCTTGGAGCGCTATCAGCTTGTCCCGGTGGTGATTGTGGAAGTAGTCATTCCGATGATTCAACACCCTGTTACCCATTGCTGGTCGAAGTATTTAAAACAGCAACTGACGCACTGAGCGATTGGAAACCTTCTCAACCGAATCAATATTCTGGCACTCACGGATTATAACAATACCTACACACCACTAATAAATTTAAGCGAGTATTTAGAATGAGTGAATTGCAAACCATCCCCGCTCGTCGTGGCCTGGCTGTACCCGTAGCCAAAGGTCAAGCGATAAAAATTATCAATACACACGGTCACCAAGTCGTGGATTTTTGGGCATTCGTTGCCGGCCACTTAACTGAATTTAGCGGTATGGAGCAGTGCCGAGCAACATGGTTAAAGATGTGTCCAGAGGTAGGTGATCACTTATATTCTAATAGACGTCGGCCGATCATGACGCTAGAGGAAGACACCTCACCCGGCCGGCACGATTCAGTCATGGCACCTTGCGACAATGAACGCTACGGCTTACTCGGCTGCACCGAATACCATGACAACTGCAAAGATAACATGCATGCGGCATTAGCAGCCCTGGGGCACAGTGTGCCTTTCACCCCCGGTTCGCTTAATTTATTCATGAATATTCCTTGGCAGCCCGATGGCACTCTCTCATTTGACCCACCATTATCTAAGGCCGGCGACTATGTTGTTTGGCGTGCGGTGGTAGATTGTGTTGCAGTGATGTCTTGTTGCCCACAAGATATATTATTGATCAACAACAAGAACACGGTAGAAGCACACTACGAGTTGTTGGATTAGTTATTTGCCGAACTTAGTTAGGTTGGTTGCAGTAGCAAAACTTGCTTACATTGCAAGATTTTTCATGCTCGCTACTGCAACTTCGTTAGTCGTTAAATCGAAGTGAATAGCTAATGATCAATGCACTTCCGCGGATTATTCATAGAACCCAGCTTAGATAACTTCGTCGCATTAGCGCTGAAGTTTACTTCTGTCCTATAGGTACGATACAGCTTCCACGTTATTCCCGTCGGGATCAATTAAAAAAGCAGCATAATAATTGGCGGCATAGTTTGTTCTTAAACCTGGTTTACCGTTGCAACTAAAACCATTATCGATTCCAAGTGAATAGAATTGCTGAACCGCAATTTCATCTTTTGCTACAAACGCAATATGGGAAGGAACACTGATTTCAAATTTTTCGATGAGAAATGTTACTTTCTTATCTACGCTCAAGCCAAAGCCTGCAGCTGATTCATCGCCCCACTTTAACTCAATACCCAGCGGTGCGAGTACTGTCGAATAGAATGCCTTGCATTGCATAAAATTCACTGTTTTAATTTCGAAATGATCAATCATCTCAAAAGGAAATTCCCTTAGCGCTTGTCTGCAGCCAGTTAATGTAAATGCGCTCGGATAACGTACCAAACAGTTTCATTTGCGCTGCACAGTCTTTACTTAATTTTGTCGGGCCATCGTCTCCCAATGCACCTATCAGTGCCTCTTTGTATTCTGGTATGTCCTTCCATGTATCAACGGTGTCAGACTCTACTTCCACATGGAATTGAAGTGAGTATGCACGTGGGCCCCAACTCATTGCTTGTACCGCGCAAGCAGGTGAAGTTGCAAGGCATGCACCTCCTGCTGGCATCGTTTTAATTTCGGCGCTATGCCATTGCAAACTGGGAAACAATTCGGGCAAGCCATCGAGCAAAACACCCGTTGCGCCAACTTCTGTTAACTGTACATCGAGTACACCTATTTCAGGTGTGTCGCTCGGCCCAACACTGCCACCAAGTGCTTCCGCCAGCAATTGATGCCCAAGGCATATGCCCAAGTAAGGTAACCCTCGCTCTTCTACGGCCTCTTTTATAAACTGTTTTTCGGCCACCAACCATGGATGTTCTTTCTCTTGCCAGACATCCATTGGACCACCCATAACCCACAAACCATCGTAGCCATCCAACGATGGCAGCTCCTCACCCTCATTTAAATGCACCGCATCCCAAGTGTGACCATCTTCCTTAAGATAATCACGGAAAGATCCTGGGTGCTCCACACGCTCATGCTGTAAGACTAATAATTTCATGAGGACGCTCCAGTATTAATTTCGATTATTGCTTGAGATCGTAACACCGAAGGTGCAACACCGTAACGAGATTTGAATGCTGTTGAAAAATGAGCCGTACTCACAAACCCAGCTGCCATGGAAACTTCTGTAACCGTTAGTTGTGATTGTAGAATTAAATTCTCTGCAAAACTTAAACGTAAATTCCTATAGAACGCAATAGTGCTGGTACCCATTTTCTGCTTAAACAAACGATTCAGCTGACGTACACCCAACCCAATTAAATTGGCCAGTTGAGCCAAATCTAGCGGTTCCGCTACATGATTCTTCATAATTTCAATCGCGGTTAAAACGGATTGATTATGCGTCCCGTACCGCTCTGCCAACCCTGAGCGTTGGGGTGCGCTTGGAACCCGAACCGTTGTATGCAAAAACCAATCACTCACACGGCGGGCAAAGTCCGCTCCGTGGTGTGTAGCTATAAGCGCATGCATCATGTCAAGTGGCGCAGTTCCTCCAGCGCATGTCATTCTATTTCTATCGATGACATACAGGCTACGTTCAATCAGCAATTCTGCCGATACCTCTGAAAGCGTTTTTGCGTGCTCCCAATGCAGCGTCATTCGGTAACCGTCCATCAATCCTGCCATGCCCAAGATCACAGGACCACCAGACACTCCGCCAATCAAAGTACCAAGACTTGCTTGTCGACGAAGCCACTTATTCAAATCGGGACGATCAAGCTTGAATGGATCGCCTCCGGCCACCACAAACAGGAGATCGTAACGCTCTGTTGACTCGACGATGGGCGTTGCTGGCACCATCGCACCACTTGAGCTCACAGAGGCGACGCCATCAAGGCACAAATTCGTGATGTGGTACGCCTGTGGACTCAGTAAATTAGCCGCGCGCAGCGGCTCTTGAGCTGACGAATAGGACATGAGCGCGTAGCCATCAATCAGTAAGAAGCCGACGTTACATTGTGCTGTATTATTAAAATCTTTGTCCATATTAGACAATAATACGCCCATTTCAAGCAAGTTTCAGTCTGCAATAAGCCCCATTATTTGTCTATTCCATCGCGGGAAAAACAATGCGCTACTCTGCACTGCAAGTCATAAAGCAAGGGCTAACTGGTAACAAAGGTTGGACGCCCGCCTGGCGCGAGCCAGAACCCAAGGCCGAATACGACGTGATTATCATCGGTGCCGGCGGTCACGGCCTTGCTACAGCCTATTACCTAGCGAAAGAGCACGGCATAACCAACGTTGCCGTCGTCGAAAAAGGCTGGCTAGGCTCGGGCAATATTGGCCGTAATACCACCATCATTCGCTCTAACTATATGTTGCCGGGCAACGAACCTTTCTATGAGTTATCGATGAAACTCTGGGAAGGACTAGAGCAGGATTTCAACTACAACGCAATGATTTCGCAACGTGGCATCTTGAACCTCTGCCATAGCGATCCTCAGCGCGATGGATTCGCTCGTCGTGGCAATGCGATGTTAATGGCAGGTGCTGATGCCGTGTTACTCGATACGGATGGTGTAAGAAAACTATGCCCCGATTTAGATTTTGACAACGCACGTTTTCCAATCACTGGCGGCCTTTGGCAAAAGCGTGGTGGTACCGTGCGTCATGACGCTGTTGCTTGGGGCTACGCCCGTGGTGCAGATGAACGCGGCGTGGACATCATTCAAAACTGTGAAGTCACCGGTATGCAAATTAGCAATGGTGTCTGCACCGGTGTAGAAACAACACGCGGCAAAATTAGCGCAAAAAAAGTCGCTGTGTGCGTTGCGGGTTCATCCAGCCGAGTTATGTCCATGGCTGGAATGCGCCTACCCATTGAAAGCCATGTCCTTCAAGCGTTTGTCACGGAAGGGTTAAAACCAACTATTCCAGGCGTCGTCACTTTTGGTGCTGGACATTTCTACATAAGCCAATCCGATAAAGGTGGCTTGGTGTTTGGTGGAGACATCGACGGTTACAACACCTATGCACAACGCGGGAATTTACCAACCGTAGAAGATGTCTGTGAGGGTGGGATGGCAGTCATGCCCAACATTGGCCGTGCACGCATGCTGCGCATGTGGGGTGGTGTGATGGACATGTCAATGGATGGCACACCATTCATTGATAAGACTGATATCGGCGGCTTGTATTTCAATGGTGGCTGGTGTTACGGCGGCTTCAAAGCAACCCCAGCTAGCGGCTGGTGCTACGCCCATTTGTTAGCTACCGGACAACCACATGAAACTGCAACGCAATTAAGACTTGATCGCTTTAAGCGCGGGCGCATGATTGATGAAAAAGGTGTGGGCGCTCAGCCCAACTTGCACTAGCTGATGAACATGAGACAGACATTATGATTATTAATCATCCCCTGCTCGGGCCTCGCGATGCGGCTGAATTTGTGTATCTCGGCGATGCATCTCTGATCAACAGACCAACCAGCGACAGCGACAATGCTGCTGAAAAGTTCTATGAATATCTCTATTTACGCGATAACGTGGCGGGTGAAATGCGTGAACTGTGGTACCACGAACAAGGTGACCGTTCTTGGCTTGTGGTAACGCGCAACACACTCACGCACGAAATAAGCAATGTTGAACTAGCTCGCGATGTGGCACGCGCAAGTGGTAGAGATCGATGAGTCAAGTTAATCGAATAGGTAAAGGCTTCGTAGATACAAACAGCACTATTAAGTTTGCATTTAACGATCAACAATACACAGGGCACCCTGGCGACACATTGGCATCAGCTTTATTGGCCAATGATATTCGGCTGGTTGGTCGATCGTTTAAATACCATCGCCCACGCGGTGTGTTTTCAGCTGGCTCAGAAGAGCCTAACGCACTGATGGAACTTCGTCGTGGAGCGCATCAAGAGCCCAATACGCGAGCAACCGTGACCGAGCTGTTCGATGGCTTACAAGCACGCAGTCAAAATCATCGTGGCCCTTTGGGTTTCGATTTCATGGGCGTAAACGACCTACTCTCACCTTTCCTATCGGCAGGCTTCTACTACAAAACATTTATGTGGCCCAAAGCATTTTGGGAAAAATTATACGAACCCATTATTAGAGCATCTGCAGGTCTTGGGTCCCTCTCAGGATTGCCAGATCCCGACATTTATGACAAAGGTTTTTTGCATGCCGACATATTGATCGTAGGCGCAGGTCCTACCGGTTTATCTGCCGCACTTTCTGCAGGCCAATCTGGCGCACGTGTCATCCTTGCCGACGAAGATTTCAGACCCGGTGGCCGGCTGCATGCTGAAACTTTTAACGTCAATGACATGAGTGGGCCTGATTGGGTTGCCACGACCTTGAACACGTTAAGTCAAATGGACAACGTAAGATTAATGACCCGCACCACCGTTTACGGTGCCTTCGACCATGGTATTTACGGTGCTTTGGAGCGCAAGACAGACCACCTTGCATCCAGTGATGGCATGCCACGACAAGTGTTATGGCGTATCTACGCAAAGCGTTGCATTGTTTGTGCAGGCGCAACAGAGCGCTCAATTGCTTTTGGCAACAATGATCGTCCCGGCATCATGTTGGCCGGTGCTGTGCGCGCCTACGTTAATCGTTGGGGTGTTACGCCGGGTAAACGTGTGGCTGTTTTTACCAACAATGACGATGGCTGGCGCACAGCGTCCGACCTTGTTGATAAGGGTGTTGAAGTGTCCGCAATTATTGATTCGCGAGTCATGCAAGCACCGATGAGCATCAGCGGAGCATCGATCGTTATGGGTGCAAGCGTGGTCGACACAATGGGCCGTGGTGGCATTCACACCATACAACTTTCCAACCGACAAACTATCAAGACCGATTGCCTTGCGGTATCGGGTGGCTGGAGTCCGAACGTTCACCTCACCTGCCATCAAAGAGGCCGTCCAGAATGGAACGATGCGCAGTCGTGCTTTGTTCCTGGCGGTGTGCTACCCGACGGCATGAGCGCTGCAGGTGCAGCCAACGGAGCGTTATCATTGAACGATGCACTTAGCACAGGTGTTGATGCTGCAAAACAAGCCTTATTGTCGTTAAACATAACACCAGCTGATATTAGCGCCGCTATTGGAGAAAATGAATCGACTCGTATTACCGCCTTCTGGCACGTAAAGCAAAGTACCAAGCGTTGCTGGATTGATTTACAAAACGACGTAACAACCAAGGACATCGTTGTGTCGCATCAAGACGGATTTCGCGCGGTGGAGCACTTGAAACGCTATACAACGCTTGGCATGGCAACCGATCAAGGCAAGACATCAAACGTGCTTGGTCTTGCCATCATGGCCGAGCACTCTGGCAAGAGTATCCCAGAAACCGGCACGACAATTTTTCGCCCACCCTACACACCGGTACCGATCGGTGCATTAGGCGGTCGAGCACGCGGTAAAGAATTTAAACCGACACGTAAAACACCTAGCCACGACTGGGCTGAACAACGAGGCGCTGTGTTTGTTGAAACAGGTAACTGGTTACGAGCGCAGTGGTTTCCAATAGAGGGAGAAACATATTGGCGTGAAAGCGTTGATCGTGAAGTGCTGCAAACACGCAACTCCGTAGGCATTTGCGACGTCAGTACGTTAGGTAAGATTGATGTACAAGGCAAAGATGCTGGAGAATTTTTAAATCGTGTTTATGCTAATACCTTCGCAACGTTAGCGGTTGGCAAAGTACGCTATGGCATCATGTTGCGCGAAGATGGCATATTGATGGATGACGGTACCACCGCTAGACTTGGTGAAAACCACTATGTTATGACAACCACTACAGCCAATGCCGTGAGTGTGTTCAGGCATATGGAATTTTGTCGCCAATGCCTATGGCCTAACCTTGATGTTCAACTCATATCTGCAACCGAACAATGGGCACAGTTTGCAGTCGCTGGTCCAAATTCGCGCAAGCTACTGCAAAAAGTGGTTGATGCAAACGTACCCATCGACAATGAATCGTTCCCGTTTATGGGTTGTAGCGATATAACAGCCTGCGGTGGAACACCTGGCCGGCTTTTCCGAATCTCATTCTCGGGTGAGCTTGCCTTTGAAATCGCTGTACCCACTCGATACGGTAATTCCATGATGGATGCATTGCTTACAGCTGGAGAAGAGTTCGACGCGGTGCCTTATGGCACTGAGGCTTTGGGTGTCATGCGAATTGAAAAGGGTCACGCTGCGGGTAACGAGCTCAATGGTCAGACAACGGCGGCTAATATCGGGCTCGGCCGCATGGTATCAAAGAAGAAAGACTGCATAGGCAACACACTGTCTGAACGTGAAGGCATGAATACAGAAAACAATCTTGCTTTAGTGGGCTTTAAACCAACGAACCCATCCGTCGCTCTGAGTGCAGGTGCGCATTTTGTCAGCAAAGGAAAAGATGCCACTACAGACAACGACGAAGGTTGGATGACCTCTGTCGCCTACTCTCCTTCGCTTGGTTGCTCAATCGGACTTGGCTTTATAGAACGTGGGCAAGATCGTATGGGAGAAGTGTTAACGGCTGCCGACCCTCTGCGTGGAGGAACCACTTCGGTCGAGATTGTCTCAACGCACTTTATCGACCCGGAAGGAGAACGTCTACGTGGTTAACTTAATGCTAGAGGGTACAACCCCGCTCAAAGGTTATGCGCAACGTTTTGGCGACACATCACTTACCGAAACCGTTGACTTATCCATCTATTCAATCGGGCTTGCATTACAACCTGACGCAGGTCTGGCATCGATAGAAACCAGCTTGGGCACAAAATGGCCAGTGACAGGGCATAGCACGTCAAACGCGGATAGCAGTTACCAAGTGCTTGGACTGCAGTCTGATCAGGTATTTGTGTTATCAGAAAGAAATGCAACACTGCCAGAATTGGACGAGTCAGCGTACATCACTGACCAGTCAGATAGTTGGGTAGGTTTGAGAATACAAGGTGGAAACTCACTTGCGTCTTTGGAGAGAATTTGTCCGATCGATTTGCATCCACAAGTATTTAGTGTAGGTTGCGTGACTCGAACAACCATGGAGCATTTGGCTGTGATCATTATTTGTGAAGCGCAAGACAGCTACCTGCTTCTGTCTCCAACGTCTTCGGCGCAATCGTTTCTACATGCAGTAAAGACGTCTTTACGAAATGTGAAAGGCTAAGGCTTAGCAAAAGCGCCCTAGCGAATTGGTGGTGCGTACATTAGGCCACCGTCAGTCCACAATCGGTTAACACCTCTAGGCAGTCCTAATGCAGTGTTCTCGCCAACGTTACGCTCATACGATTCAGCGTAGTTGCCTATATGCGTAATAATGTTAGCGCACCATGTGTTTCCCACACCTAGCTTGCTTCCAAAATCGCCAGAGATGCCTAACAAACGTTGCATGGCTGGCGTGGCATTTTTCGCGGCTTTGCTAATGTTGCCGCTGGTAACGCCCATTTCCTCGGCATTGATCATACAGTTCAAAGACCACCTAACTAAGTTTGTCCAGATTGGATCACCCTTTCGAACCAATGGTCCAAGCGGTTCTTTAGAAATAATCTCTGGAAGCACTAAGTGTGCATCTGGCCGTTCAAGATTCGCGCGTGTAGCTGCAAGTGCTGATCTGTCATTGGTTACAGCTAGGCACTTACCGCTTTTGTACGCTGCATTAATTTCATCATTGGTTTCAACGTATATAGGTTTGAAACGCATTTTGCCAACACCGAAGAAATCTTCAGCGTTCAATTCAGTTGTCGTGTTCCGCGTTACGCAGATACCCTTGTTATCTAGTTCAAGCGCGCTTCTTATACCTGAGCTTTTGGGCACCATAAAGCCTTGACCATCGTAATAATTAACACCGGCGAATTCCCCGAAATCTAAATTTCTGGACAAAGTCCACGTCGTGTTGCGCACAAGCACATCGATAGAGGCTGCCGCCAACGCATCGAATCGCGCCGATGAGTTCAAGCCAACAAACTCTACCTTGGTGGGGTCATTGAAAATCGCACTAGCAATAGCGCGACAGAAATCAGCGTCCAAACCAGAGTAGTCACCGAGACTGTTAGGCTGAGAAAAGCCCTTGAGTCCCGTACTGACTCCGCACGCAACGGCGCCACGCGCTTCCACTTGAGTCAATGTTGCAGACTGGCTATAGATTGCTCCTGAAAACAAACTGCTGATGCTAACAATTAGCATTGCAGATATTTTCGTCGTTAACCTACACGCATCCAATTTGCGTTTTTTTGAAGTAATCATATTCCGTTCCAAGTGACTCTATTAGTTAGCTGAAATTACTTCCCGAATTGGCTTTCGAGATAACTGATTAGTTCATCAATTTCTATAACACTGTTGAGTGCCAACTTCATTTCACCCTTTGGTGAATAAACGATATAGCCAGGCGCTGCCGGAAAATTCTTACCGGTCTCTGACTTAATTTGATCTTTGAACACATCCCCAAAAACAACAAAACTGGGGAACGCTGTAGGCGTTTTATCCATGAATTGTTTTATTTCAGGAATATATTCATGACCATCCATAACCAGCCCGACGACATGCGCATTGGATGATTTATATTTATTGTGAAAGGCCTCTATGGCTGGTTTTTGTCGCTCACAAGGTACGCAATTTAATTGCCACAACATGACAACCGTCCAACGCCCATTACCGAGATGGTCGTCCACTTCTATGCGGTTACCATCAAAATCAGATACTAAAAAAGCTTGCGTTGGTAGCGACACTAAACATAGCAGTAAAACTGCAATTAGACTTCTCAAGATCATAAGGTTTACAGACTTCGGTATTGAACAACAGATACGGCAACAGGCGAGTCATCAGAACTGTGTCGATAGCTTGCACGAATGCAAGGCTCAATCTGCACGGCATCTGCGTTGATGCCATGACTGACAAACTCTTCTTCCACACGAATTCCTCTAATTTGAGAGGCGTCGTTTTTACCATCGACGTCAGTACAGGCAGTAATCGAAAAAACATCGCCAGGTACAAAATCTTTTGCTAGCAGTCTGACCGCCTGCTTGTTACCGCGCCCCATAACAATGGACGCCTTATCGTTAAAAATAAGAACCGTTCGTCGCATTTGTGAGTATCCATTTAAATTAACAGGGTTCTCAGCACTCTGCCTAGCATAGATACGCTGCCTAGCCGTGTTCAGTATGCCACCTTGCGATATCCGTTTATCTATAGGAGTCACGTCGTAGTCATTCACCGTAACGGTGCTGACGTCGGTAGACGGTGCGTTTATTGAATCACTGCCTACACCCGAAATGAAAGTATCTCCAGTGCCACCTTGCTCCGAGAAAATGCGATCGTCTAGCTCGATATCTACGATATTTTCAGTACCACTAACCAGCAGCAAAGAGGATGGGAAAACACCTTTTTCAGAAACATCGTATTCTCTGCGAACCTCAATCTCTCCTACCGAGACACTATAGTCATTTACCAGACCAGCTTCCGTTTCAGCGAATCGTTTGCCGTAGGTAACGTAGTTTAGACCTTGGTCTGCACTGACTCTCTGAATGCCGAAGCCAGCATCTTCGAGTGCTCTCAACAGTGTGTTGCCAAAGGCACTGGTTGGATTTGACACTTGCAAAGTAGCTGTACCAATTTGCATTTCTGGAATTTGTACTAAGGCTGATACTAAATTGGTCGAAATCAGCTGAAGATTGCGCAATTCGGCAACCGGCGTTTCTGCAATGATTGCCGTGTTCCCACCAACACGAGGCATGAACAAAGCATTGTCTCGCTTCAACGTTTGTACTTGGCATGCACTTAAAGGCAATATCGATGCAGTTACAAGAAGCGTAAGCGCTTTTAAATTAGTCACTAACCTGCTCTCCTCCAAAGGTCAATAACCACACCACGGTTTGGAAAACCCTCCGCATCAGTAGTCGGCGACCAACATCCTTCATCAAATACTTTATCTCGCGATATACCTGCAGCAATAAGTTCTTCTGCAATTCGATTTGCACGCCCCAAAGCCAACCCTTGATTGCCGATCTCCAAGCTCGTTGGGCCATTGCTGCAACCAATAATTCCAATAACGTCAGAGTTTTCAGAGAATCGACTGACTAGTTTTTTCACAACCAACTTACCAGGCTGACCAAGATTTTGAGAGTCATTTGGAAAGATAACAAATTCACGCACAATCCGATTGTAGTCGTCCAGAACAGAAGCAAAAGCACTCGGGCCGCCGTTGAACACATTACCGAATTGATCGCGATCTGAGTTTAAGCTTGCCAGGCTCGGTCCGCCAGACGCAGAACTTGCCACGCGTTGAACAATATCATCGGTTATAAGAGATATAGTTGGTATTCCACCTTCGATTGGAGCTAGTGCCGCATATTGAATTTTACCTGATGTGAACTCATATGTTTGTCCGTTTGACCCACGACTCTCTAATTCAACATTGATTCCTGACAATTGAATCGCCTGCCGCGTTCCGGCAATGGTTAATGCTCCTGTTGGAACGACAGCTTTGTTTTCTCGCCAAACAAGATTCGTAGCATCACTGATATTTGTTTTGGAATTTCGTCGAATAGTGTCATAGGAGCGAGTTAACTCAAGGTCACCGATAGAGACTCTTAGCCTTACATTGGTAGATTTGGCATTATCAGAGCCAAGAAGATCAGTTACATACAAAAAGTGACTGCCTTGGTCAGCATCTACTCGCTGCAACCCGTAACCGAGTTTTACCAATTCGTTTGCAGCACTTGCAGACTGTCCAGACTCAGCATCGCTGATCTGAACCGTGGTAGTCAGCGGTTCCATAACCTGCGGTAGCACGGACATTAGATCTGCCATCATGTCAGCACGAAGAAGCTGGGTTTGATCACCTGAGTTTGTCGATGACGACGTTTTACCGGCGCTGGCACATCCCGTCAGTGCCATCAAAATACCTAACACAGCGATAGTCGCCGACCGAGTCGGAAAAGTCACTTTACTTTCATTTTGGACGGATTGACGAAGCAGCGGGTTGCTTATTGAGTCATTTAGCATGCAGATGGCCTTGCCTTGACACAGTAACTGGCAGATCTAGATGATTCGCAGGCACTATGGCGATCAGAATAATTGTATGTCATATAGTCAGGATGCAACGAACATTCCGCCGTGACGTAACGTACTTTAACGCTAACAAAAAATGCTGAAAAAATCAGCTTCTATGCGGTCAATTCGAGCCTCAGTGCGCAATTATTCTGCTAATAAAATAGGCTCAAACTAGGCTAACCACAATGCGATATTATACGACCAATCTTATTCACCTGCGTCCTATGCTTTAAGTTAGTCCGTCTTTGTTCAATCCTGAACTCAACTGAGTCATTGGAGAGGCCGCACCGCTCGCTTTGTAAATAAAAAGTACGGCGAATTCATTTCAATTAAGTACCAAGTTTATTGACAGCCATTGCACCTGCGACAGCAACGGCAGACGAAATACAGATACCCCATACAAAATCAACAATACTCATCAAGACCGGCCAGTTTTTTAAGGTGGCAAGATTCGTCACATCGTAAGTACCATAAGCAATAAACCCAACCACTGCACCGTAGAATGCAATATTCACTAAAGACAACCCTGTTTGTTCGGGTCTAATTGCCAACAACACAATTCCGGCTGAATAAAAAAGATAAAAGATGCCGGCAGGAAGAAAAAGAACATCCTCCCGCATTAACGGACCTAGCTGAGCTGCATAAAATTTCTTTGCAATCAACCCAAGCCAGATTGCATCTATGGCAAGGAATGTAAGCAAAGTCGCAAGGTAGGCAATAATGAAATTCTTCATAAAAGTAATGTTCAGTGATCTGTTTGACTATGTCTTCTACGGCCGTCAATACTATTCGGTTCGTGCTGTTTAAAACGGCGCATCGCTACGAATTTTTATGCGCTCGCAGGTTACGGGATGATTGAAGCTAAGCCTGTCAGCATGCAGCATTAGACGCACAGCTGGCTCACCGTAAAGCCGGTCTCCGACTATCGGTGCATTCAACCCTAAACGATTTGCAGCGTGCACGCGTAGTTGGTGGGTTCTACCCGATACAGGGGTAAAAATCACGCGCCTACCAAACGTTTTAGCCGTTTGTGGCTCATGTTCGACTCTCCACAAGGTAGACGCCGATTTCCCATGTTGAAAACAAACGATCTGCATCGGACGATTATCAATATCGAGACGCAGTGGTAACAGTATATGACCTCCAAGACCAAGTGGTTCTGCAGCCAGCACAGCACAGTAACGCTTAACGATTTTTCGATGCTCAAACTGCTGCTGCAACTGTCTATGCACTTCCCGAGACTTGGCGAACAGCATGAGTCCAGACGTATCCATATCGAGTCGATGCACCAGCATAGGACCCGTTGCTTGAGGATAAGCGTCTAGCACTTGAGTCGCCATCGAGCCGTCCATTGTCCTGCCAGGCTGGGATAACACACCGGTTGGCTTATCGACAACCAGCAAATGCTCATCCTCAAAGTGTATGTATAAGTGGTGGTTCATTGATCTGTGTCAACTGTTGAAATAAGTATTGTGATTACATGAATAACGCGCGGCGAATAAAATTAAGACCCAGTAACAGAAAAAACACCAATACCAATTTTTGAAATAAGTCGTTAGCAATTTTAGTCCGTAGCTTTTCTCCAACCGTGAAGCCAATAATCGCCGGTATCAGTAACGCTGTTGAAAACAAAGCGTTGCCAGAATGCACCATGCCGTTTCGAATATAGCCTATTAGCAAAACTGTACTTCCAATGAATAACAACGCACCCACCGTTTGAACAAACTCATCATTGCTAACGCGACGTGAACTTAAATACACGATGATCGGAGGCGCCCAAATACCAGCTAATCCTCCCATTACACCAGAAATTAATCCAGTGAGTACCTGCGCTAGATTGTCGAATCGCTCAGGCAGTTTTGGTGGTGAGCGCCAAAGGCTTAGAATGGCAAAGCTGGATGTCACCATGCCAAGCATAAAGGTTAGGCTGCGAATGGGTACGGTAATAGACACAACAGAGAAAACAGCGATAGCCATTACCATGATAGTCATCAAACGCCAGTTGCGTACAACAACCTCCTTCAGATGCCCACTACGAAAGATCTGCCACGCATTGATCAGGCACATTGGAATAACAACAGTTGCAATGGCCGTCCTCGCGTCGACAACCGTTGCAGTAAGCGCTATGGCTGCAGTCGGAAAGCCAATGCCCAGTGTGCCCTTAATTAGACCTGCAATAAAATAGGTGGCAACGATGACCACCAGAATGACTTCACTCATGCTTTATTTTTTCTGGCATCTCATTAACGAATCGCGGCACGACAGTGATTGTCGTTGCTCTACACTTGAACTTGTCCCATTGGCACGGATACGAGTGCATAGCGCGTATAACACTTTAAGCGTAACACTGTAAGGTGTGTCGAACACTTTACCCCATCGTGTACGTCCAGAATGCAATCAAGATTCCATAAGATAGTAAACTAGCTATGGCCACAACGCGCACCCATACCGAAGAAAAGCGACGGTAAATAGTCACCACGCAAACCAGTGCAAGGAGTATTTCGAGCGGCTGCCAGTAATACGCATAGTGCTTTGAATCCCAATACGAAACGGGGGATTCAAATATCCAATTGCTAAAGGGCCAAAAATGAGCATGGCCATCATCAACATGCAGAGGCAGATCAGTCATGCAATGCACCAAAGCCGCAATACTCAGAAACACGAGTATTTGACCCCATAGCTTCGTGTTTACTGCTCCCGATTGCTTAAGCCAGATTCGCCCACCTAGCAAAAAGCCTGCAACTGCGATAGAAAAATAAAGCGGTATTGAGTTGGTGATAGCCCCGATTTCCTGCCAAAACTCCGAGAAATACAAATCTTGCCAAATAACAGCATCTTCAATGCCGCGTGCCTTCGCCTGACCCCACATTATGAAAAGACTGATGTCGGGCAACAAGGCGCCAATTAGAACAGCTAAATTAACGCGCTTCACCGATGAATTGGTGCCTACCGCACCAGTTGATGACTTTGGCTCAGTTTTGGATGATCTGCACAACAGCCCAGCGGCAAGTAACAAGTGGGTTTGTGTATTCAACAGTAACTCTGTTTCGGTATCAATTTATTGAACGGAGGCGCTCGGCATGATAGCGTCGGACAACGTTATAAACAACTCCTTGGAGCATATCGATGTGCGGTATTGTCGGACTGTACCTGAAGAACGAGCAGCTTCGGCCAAAGCTCGGCAGCTTGTTCCAACCCATGTTGTCAGAAATGAAAAGCCGCGGGCCAGACTCCGCAGGCGTGGCCATTTACAGAGACCCTGTCAATGGCTCTCAAACTAAATACTCACTCGCACACGACAACGTCAAATTCGATTGGCAAAAGCTCGGTACCACACTGGCATCCGATTGTCAGTGCAACGCCAGTATCAATCAAATAGACACCCACGCAATCCTTATTGCTGATGCTCAAGAGCCGCACGTTCGCACTTGGCTCAAACAGCATCATAAGGGCGTACGTCTGGTTGGCTCTGGGTCCAGCGTGGAGATCTTTAAAGAAGTCGGTTTGCCCGACGATGTTTATTCTCGATTCGAATTAGAAGCCGCCAGCGGCACACACATGATTGGTCATACTCGTATGGCAACCGAGAGTGCTGTAACAACAGCTGGCTCTCATCCATTCGCAACCGGTGCCGATTTATGTCTTGTTCACAACGGATCACTATCGAACCATAATCGCTTGCGAGAACAACTTGAAAAAGCCGGGCTTGAATTCCAAACAGAAAACGACACCGAAGTTGCTGCGGCATACATGACACATAAAATCCGTGAAGGCGCAACGCTACGCGAAGCACTCGAACAGGCACTCATCGATCTTGACGGTTTTTATACGTTCTGCGTTGGCACCGAGACAGGCTTTGCAGTATTAAGAGATCCAATCGCTTGTAAACACGCAGTGCTCGCCGAAACCGACGATTGGGTTGCTATGGCTACCGAATATCGGGCCATAGCCACGCTACCAGGTTCAGATGCGGCAAATATTTGGGAACCTAAACCCCAAACAATTTACGCATGGGGAGAGCTAACGTAATGACCACTCTCGATCTGCAAAAAATTGGGCTACGCAAAGTCAATAAAACTTTACAGTCAACGACCACAACCGCTGGAGAAAAGTTCACCGTTGTCAATCCTATGGGCGGGCATGCAATCGCGTGCGGACTGCAGTCGGATATAGAAGTCACGATAGATGGACATGCAGGCTTCTACTGTGGCGGCATGAACAAGAACGCATGCATAACCGTGCACGGTCATGCTGGTGTCGGTCTGGCAGAGAACATGATGTCCGGCACAGTGCGAGTGACCGGCAATGCAAGTCAAGCTGCAGGCGCTACGGCTCACGGTGGGCTACTGATCATTGAAGGTGACGCATCATCACGATGCGGCATATCAATGAAAGGTGTCGATATTGTTGTTGGTGGATCCGTTGGTCATATGTCTGGATTTATGGCTCAAGCTGGTAACTTGGTTATTTGTGGAGATGCAGGTGACGCATTAGGCGACTCTATTTACGAAGCTAATATTTACGTTGCAGGCGCAGTTGAAACGCTCGGGTCGGATTGTGAAGAAAAGCCAATGGACTCATCACATGTTGATGCGCTAACAGAGTTATTAAATCGGGCAGGCATCAAAGTGGATGTTCAGAAATTTAAACGCTACGGTTCTGCACGTACTCTCTATAACTTCCACCCCGACAACGCTGGCAACTATTAGTAGAGCATTCTTATGCAAAAGAAATCACCACAAACAACGCCACGTTATTCAGCAACGTTCGACGAATATACTTTGTCTGAGATTCGGCGCGCAGCAAGCACTGGCATTTATGACATAAGAGGTGGCGGCGCTAAGCGTAAGCTCCCTCATTTCGACGACCTACTCTTCCTTGGTGCATCCATGTCGCGCTACCCATTGGAAGGTTATCGCGAACGTTGCGACGCCAATGTCGTTCTTGGCAGTAGACATGCCAGCAAACCGTTGCACTTGGACATACCAATTACCATTGCAGGAATGAGTTTCGGGTCGCTTTCTGGCCAAGCAAAGGAAGCATTAGGACGAGGCGCTAACGCGGCTGGAACATCCACTACAACTGGAGATGGTGGCATGACGCCGGAAGAGCGAGAGCACTCTGCCATGCTGGTTTATCAATACCTCCCATCACGATATGGAATGAACCCTGACGATTTGCGCAAGGCTGATGCCATTGAAATAGTCGTTGGGCAAGGGGCAAAACCCGGTGGTGGCGGCATGCTAATGGGCCAAAAAATATCAGACAGAGTTGCGGCAATGCGCACCCTGCCGAAAGGTATCGATCAACGATCGGCCTGTCGGCACCCAGACTGGACTGGGCCTGACGATTTAGAGATCAAAATTCTAGAGTTACGCGAAATAACAAATTGGGAAAAGCCCATTTACATAAAAGTAGGAGGAGCACGTCCCTACTACGATACCGCGCTTGCCATAAAAGCCGGTGCGGATGTCATTGTCGTTGATGGCATGCAAGGTGGTACGGCTGCAACTCAAGATGTTTTTATTGAACACGTGGGTCAACCTACTCTTGCTTGTATACGTCCAGCAGTGCAGGCATTGCAAGACATGGATATGCACAGGAAAATACAACTGATCGTGTCGGGTGGTATTCGTAACGGTGCTGATGTTGCCAAAGCTATTGCACTCGGTGCCGATGCTGTTTCCATTGGGACCGCAGCACTGGTCGCACTGGGGGACAACCACCCACAGTATGAAGACGAATATCAGCAGCTGGGTACTACAGCAGGTGCGTACGATGACTGGCACGAAGGACAAGACCCTGCAGGTATCACAACGCAAGACCCAAAGCTTGCCGCCAGACTCGACCCAGAACTTGCTGGCCGTAGACTCGCTAACTACCTAAAGGTCATGACGCTCGAAGCGCAAACTATTGCGCGTGCATGCGGTAAAAGTCATGTGCACAACCTTGAGCCGGATGATCTAGTTGCACTTACCGTAGAAGCTTCTGCTATGGCTCAAGTACCGCTGTCTGGAACCAGCTGGATTCCAGGCCAGTAAACACAGCATTGTTACGAATAAAAAAAAACTAAAAAACTAATATAAGCCACTTTCCAGGAGCTCATCATGTCCGATTTATCCAAGTTCGCGAAAGACAAAGGTGTGAGATTTTTTCTGTTCAATTTTACCGATCTATTCGGTATTCAACGGGCCAAACTAGTTCCTGCCGAAGCGGTAAGTGGTATGCAGAAATCCGGGGCTGGTTTTGCGGGATTTGCAACTTGGCTCGATATGACGCCTGCGCACCCAGACATGTTCGTGATGCCAGATGCAAGTTCAGTTATCCAACTTCCATGGAAACCGGAAGTTGCATGGATAGCTGGCGACCCTTGGATGGACGGAAAACCCGTCGCTCAAGCTCCTCGTAATGTACTCAAAAATTTGATGGCTACAGCCGCCGAGCAAGGGCTGTTGATGAAGTCTGGTGTAGAGCCAGAATTTCATTTGATATCACCAAATGGTCAGAAGATCTCAGACAAACGCGACACGCAAGAAAAGCCTTGCTACGACCAATCTGCAATTATGCGCAGATACGATATTATTTCTGAAATATGCACGACCATGATAGAGCTTGGTTGGGGTCCCTACCAGAACGATCACGAAGATGCTAACGGTCAATTTGAAATTAACTGGGATTTCAACGATGCGTTGACCACAGCAGACCAGCACGCATTTTTCAAATTCATGGTTAAGTCTATTGCTGAGAAGCATGAGCTTCGTGCTACCTTTATGCCAAAACCGTTCATGGATTTAACGGGTAACGGATGCCACGTGCATATATCTGTATGGAACAGAACAGGGAAGAAAAATTTATTTCACGACAAAAAGGGTGAGCTGGGAATATCTAAAACTGGCTATTTCTTTCTCGGTGGCCTGATGTCACACGCCGAGGCACTGGCAAGCATTACAAACCCTACGGTTAATTCTTATAAACGTATCAATGCACCACCCACGTTATCTGGCGCAACATGGTCGCCTAGCTCAGTTACTTATGGTGGTAATAATCGCACACACATGGTGAGGATACCCGACGAAGATCGTATCGAATTTCGCTTAGCCGACGGAGCCGTCAACCCATACTTACTGCAAGCAGGTGTGCTTGCCGCAGG